>Ga0247742_10000168_pt1 | contig 56851 bp, 52 predicted proteins | sample UWRJL208509C2_FD_180944 | JGI IMG/M metagenome (GOLD analysis project Ga0247742, IMG submission 180944) | Plant litter microbial communities from Arlington Agricultural Research Station in Wisconsin, United States - UWRJ-L208-509C-2 | ecosystem: Environmental > Terrestrial > Plant litter >...
TCCCGGGTGCTGACTTCGTGCTGCACAACAGCCTGTTCGTGATCGCGCACTTCCATAACGTGATCATCGGCGGCGCGGTATTCGGTTACATCGCCGGCTTCGGTTTCTACTTCCCTAAAGCGTTCGGCTTCAAGCTGCACGAAGGTTGGGGCAAGGCAGCGTTCTGGTTCTGGATCACCGGCTTCTTCGTCGCGTTCATGCCGCTCTACGTACTGGGCTTCATGGGCATGACCCGTCGTCTGAACGCCACCACCAACCCTGAGTGGGTGCCGTACCTGTACGTCGCCATGTTCGGTGCGGTGATGATCGCGGTCGGTATTGCCTGCCAGTTGATCCAGCTGTACGTCAGTATTCGTGATCGCAAGCTGCCAGAGAACATGTGCGAAGCCGGCGACCCGTGGAATGCCCACACGCTGGAATGGTCGACCTCGTCGCCACCGCCGTTCTACAACTTCGCCGTGCTGCCGAAAGCCGAAGGCATCGACCCGTTCACCGAAGCCAAGGAAAACGGTACCGCGTACCAGGCGCCGATCAAGTACGAGCCGATCCACATGCCTAACAACACCGCGACCGGCCTGGTCATGGGTGCTCTGTTGACGGTGTTCGGTTTCGCGATGATCTGGCACATCTGGTGGCTGGCCATCTTCGGCCTGGCCGGTACCGTGATCTACTTCGTGATCCACGCTGCCCGTGATGACCAAGGCTACATGGTGCCGGTGGAAACCATCGAACGCATCGAAGCCGAGCAGCACAAGCGTCTGGTCGCGGCAGGGAAAATCCCGGCCGGTGCCACCCGTGTTGAAACCTCGTTGGAACAGGCTTAAACCATGTCGAACTTAGTGACCACTGTTGGACACGCCCATGGCCACGACCATGGGCACGATGACCATCACCACGACTCGGGCGAGATGACCGTCTTCGGTTTCTGGCTCTACCTGATGACCGACTGCATTTTGTTTGCGTCGATCTTCGCGGTGTACGCGGTGCTGGTAAATAACGTTGCCGGTGGCCCCGCCGGCCATGACATCTTCGAACTGCCTTACGTGCTGGGCGAAACCGCTCTGCTGTTGTTCAGTTCGATCACCTACGGCTTCGCCATGCTGGCGTTGTTCAAGGGCAAGAAGCAGCAGGTCCTGGGCTGGCTGGCCCTGACCTTCCTGCTCGGTGCCGGCTTCATCGGCATGGAGATCAACGAGTTCCACCTGTTGATCTCCGAAGGCTACGGTCCTAGCCGCAGCGGCTTCCTGTCCGGGTTCTTCACCCTGGTCGGCACCCACGGTCTGCACGTGACCAGCGGCCTGATCTGGATGGCGATCATGATGTACCAGGTCCAGAAAAATGGCCTGACCGCGACCAACAAGACGCGCCTGAGCTGCCTGAGCCTGTTCTGGCACTTCCTGGACGTCGTGTGGATCTGCGTCTTCACCGTTGTTTATCTGATGGGGACTCTGTAATGGCTAACGCTCACTCCCATGATGGCCACGACGACAGCCACGGCAGCGTCAAGTCCTACGCCATCGGCTTCATCCTGTCGGTGATCCTGACTGTCATTCCATTCGGCCTGGTGATGTACCCGTCGCTGCCGAAAGCCATGACTCTGTGGATCATCCTGGCATTTGCCGTGATCCAGGTGCTGGTGCACCTGGTGTACTTCCTCCACCTGGACCGTTCCGCCGCCCAGCGTAACAACGTGATTGCGTTTGTTTTCGCGGCGCTGGTCATCGTCCTGTTGGTAGGCCTGTCGCTGTGGATCATGTTCAGCATCCACACCGTCATGATGGCGCACTGAGGAAAGTCCGGATGTCCTTTAAGCACTTTATCCAAATCACCAAACCGGGGATCATTTTCGGTAACGTGCTTTCTGTGGCGGGCGGATTTTTCCTGGCCTCGAAAGGGCATGTCGACCTGGCCATCTTCCTGGCAGCGATGATCGGCACGTCCCTGGTGGTGGCCTCCGGTTGCGTGTTCAACAACTGCATCGACCGCGACATCGACCTGAAGATGGAACGCACCAAGAACCGGGTGCTGGTGCAGGGCTTGATCTCCCTGAAACTGGCCCTGGCTTATGCGACTGTCCTGGGCGTGGCCGGCGTGGTGCTGTTGTACAAGGTGGCCAATCCGTTGGCCGCCCTGTTCGCGGTGATCGGCTTCGTCATCTACGTCGGCTTCTACAGCCTGTACCTCAAGCGCAAGTCGGTTCACGGCACGCTGGTGGGCAGTCTGTCGGGCGCCATGCCGCCGGTGATCGGTTACGTCGCGGTGAGCAACAGCTTCGACATGGCCGCGCTGACCCTGCTGGTGATGTTCAGCCTGTGGCAGATGCCGCATTCCTACGCCATCGCGATTTTCCGCTTCAACGATTACCTGGCCGCGTCGATTCCGGTGCTGCCGGTGAAGCGCGGGATTCAAGTGGCGAAGAAGCACATCCTGCTCTACATCCTGGCCTTCCTCGTGGCGACCTTGATGCTGACCTTCAGCGGTTACGCCGGCATGAGCTACCTCGCCGTCGCCGCCGCCATGGGCATGTACTGGCTGTACATGGCCTGGACCGGCTACAAAGCGGTGGATGACACCGTGTGGGCCCGCAAGCTGTTCGTGTTCTCGATCTTCACCATCACCGCCCTGAGCGTGATGATGTCCCTGGACTTCAAGGTGCCGACCGAGTTGCTGCTGACTTACGCGCCTTAAGCGTCAGACGCCGTACGAAAACCCCGCACTTCGAGAGAAGTGCGGGGTTTTTTAATGCCTGATGGTTTGGGGTGGCGGCCTGACGGGCGACCTGTTACTGGCGGCTAGCCGCGCTATCCGCTGTTTGGGAGCTTTTGTGGTGAGGGGGCTTGCCCCCGTTGGAGCGCGCAGCGCTCCCAGCACATAGCTTCCACAGGTTTTGCGTTGGCCACGGAATGTGAGGCGACGCAAAACGTTGTGGGGCCGGGCCAGCGAAAGCTTACTGCTGAGCGATGGAATAGCCATCGAACGCGGTCTGCTGTTGCAGGGCGGTGACGATGCTTTTGCGGGAGACCGCTTGTTCGGTGCCGTCGTTGTCGAGGAAGGTTTCGCTGTCCAGTTCAGCTTCATCGCCTTCGCCGACGAAGCTGAAACCGAGGAATTCCAGGGCTTCGCGGTCGACGTTGAGTTTGGAGCGCGGGGTGCGCAACGGCAGGGTGACGCTGATGCCGTCCTTGCTGATGACGAACACCTCGGCTTCTTTCTTGGCGCGGGCGGCCTTGCTCTTGCCGCTGCTCGGGTTGCTGATCGCTTGATGGGTCTGGTTCAGCACTTTCAGCGCCAGGCCATAGACGATTTCCTGGAACGCCGGATCGTCCTTGTACGTGGACAGGATGCGGCTGATCGGGAATTTCGTGCTCAGGTCTTCCAGGGCCGCGATGTCGGCGGCTTCGGCGTCCTTGAGCTGCTTGAGCTGGCCCATCAGTTCGTAGGCCTGGTCGTCGTCGAAGCGGTCATGGGCCTGGCGAATCGCCGCGCGCAGTTGGCGGATCTGGTCGCTTTCCCGGGAGGACTGGAACGCGTCGAGCACCATCTCGCTGATGGTCTTGGCCTGGGGCACATGCTGTGAAAGATTGATGGAGTTTTCGTATTCCGCTTTGGACGACAAGGTGACTACGGATTCAGCGGTATTGGAATCGGACATTGAAATTTCACTACTTCTTTTAGCTTGAGTTGGGACGAGAAAGGCGTCGAGCGTTTTTCTGGTCGCCTAATCTATTGGACCGGGCCCGCGTTGTCACGGCTGACGGCTCAATGAGTTGAGGTTCATCGACCGAGTCGCCCATTGCCCGGCGGTTTCCTCGTCCAACGGCAAGGTAAAGCGGAACGTTGCGCCGCGTCCGGGGACGTCCACCAACTCGACGCTGCGCCCGTGCAATTGCAGGATGCGCTGGACGATACGCAACCCCAGGCCACCGTCGCGGCGCGCACCGCCCAGGTTGAACGGTCGCAGGAACAGCCCTTCGCGCAACTCCGGGGCAATGCCGGGCCCGGTGTCGCTGACCTTCACTTCCACCAGGCCTTCCAGCGGCGTGAGACTGATCTCGATGTTGCCGCCCGGCGGGGTGTAGCGCAGGGCATTGTCGAACAGGTTTGTCAGCACCCGTTCGATCAGCCCCAGGTCGGCGCAGGCCACCGCCGCGTTCGGGGCGAACGAAGCCTTGAGTTCGACCTGCCTGGCCTCGGCGGTCAATTCGAACTTCTGGAAAATGTCCTGTACCAGGTCGGTCAGGGAAAAACGCTCAAGGATCGGCTGCACGAAACCGTGCTCCAGGCGCACCAGTTCCAGCAGTGATTGCGCCAAGCCACCGACCTTGCGGCTCTGGTCCAGGGCAATGCCCAAGTAGCGTCGACGTTCCTCGGCGGACAGGGTCGCGTCCTTCATCGACAGGGTTTCCAGGTAACCGTGCAGGGACGCCAGGGGCGTGCGCAGGTCGTGGGAAATGTTCGCCACCAGCTCGCGGCGTTCCTGGTCCTGGCGGGTCAGCGATCGCCATTGCTCACTGAGGCGTCGCTGCATCTGCCGGAACGCCGCAGCGAGCACGGCGATTTCGTCGTGGCTCGGGTGTTTGTCCGCACCCTCTTCGGCGCTGGAAGAGGGCGGTTCCACGGGGGCACCGTCGATGTCGAAGCGGGTGACGGTCTCGGTCAGGCGCCGCAGCGGCCGGGTAATCAGGGCGAACGCCGTGAGGCCGGCGATCAAGCACAGCGCGGCCACCAGGCCGATGGACCACAGCGCCGAATTCAGCGCCACGCTGGTGGCGTCGCGTTCGGCGAGGCGGTCGCGTTCTTCGCTGAGCAGCACCACATACAGGTAACCCGCCGGTTGGCCATTGACCCGCAGCGGCGCGGCGCTGAACACCTTGCGCCCGTCCTGGCTGCGCGGGTCATCGCCAAGGATCGGCAGCGCGTCACCCTTGAGAAAACGCTGCACCGGCGCCAGGTCCACATGGGCGCGGAGCAGCTTGCCTTCCGGCGCGGCATTGCCCACCACCCGGCCTTCGTTGTCCAGCAGGTAGACCTCGACACTCGGGTTGACCAGCATCAGCTGATTGAACAACTGGCGCACCGCGTTAGGCATCAAGCCGTGAGTGTCCATCAGCACGGTTTCGTGGGAAATGTGCTGCGCCAGGTCCCGGGACAAACCTTGCACCACTTCCAGTTCATGGGTCTGGTTGGAGCGCACCTGCATCCACGCCGAGGTCCCGCAACACACCAGCAACAACACGGCGAACACCAGGGACAGGCGCTGCGTGAGGGTCAGTCTCATGGCTGATCCTCGGCGCTGGCGAATTTGTAGCCGCGCCCCCAGACCGTGAGGATGCGCGCCGGTTGCGCCGGGTCGCTTTCGATCTTGGCGCGCAGCCGATTGATGTGGGTGTTGACCGTGTGTTCATAGCCTTCGTGGCTGTAGCCCCACACGGCGTTGAGCAAATCCATGCGGGAAAACACCTTGCCCGGCTGGCGGGCGAAAAAGTACAGCAAGTCGAACTCCCGAGGCGTGAGGTCGAGGCGCTTGCCATGCAGCGCGACGTCGCGGGTAATCGGGTCGATCGACAAGCCATCGATGACCAGGCTGCCGGCATCCATCTTCAGATTGCGCGCCATGGCGTCGACCCGGCGCAGCAGGGCCTTGACCCGCGCCACCAACTCCATCATCGAGAAGGGTTTGGCCAGGTAATCGTCGGCCCCCAGCTCCAAGCCGAGGATGCGGTGCAGTTCGCTGGAGCGAGCGCTGGTGATGATGATCGGTGTGTAGCGGGTCATGGCGCGGGCGCGGCGGCAGATTTCCAGGCCGTCGACGCCGGGCAGCATCAAGTCGAGGATCAGCGCGTCCCAGCCCCCTTGTTCGAGCAGGCGCATGCCTTCGTCGCCGTCGGCGCAGCGCACCACGTCGAAATGCTCGTCGCGCAGGTGCAGGCAAATCAGGTCGGCAATGTGGTTGTCGTCCTCGACCACCAGGACGCGTTTGGTCTGTTCCATAGGGGGCTGAATCCTGTTGCGCAGTGGGCGCATTGTGCGGCTTTTCCGGCGCCCGAGTTATCACGAATTGTTTAACTCCCCGTGAGGACTTGGCGATGACCCCAAGCCTAGGCTGTGTTCCAGGCCACGTGCCTGGAATTTTGGGAGAAGGTCATGTTTTCACGGCGACAGTTTCTGCTAGCGAGCGGCGGGCTGGGGGTTGCGGCCCTGGCGCTGGGTGTATTGCCAAAGTTTTCCCTGTCCTCGGCGCTGGCCGGGCAGACCCGCGCGGACGAAACGTTCGAGGTCAGCCATAGCGACGCCGAATGGCAGGCCAGGCTCAGCGCGGAACAATACGAAGTGTTGCGCGAGGAAGGCACCGAGCGGGCTTACAGCAGTCCGCTGAACAACGAGCATCGCGACGGCACCTTCGCCTGCGCCGGGTGTGACCTGCCGCTGTTTTCGTCCGCCACCAAGTTCGACAGCCGCACCGGTTGGCCGAGTTTCTGGACGCCACTGGAGCAAGCCGTGGCCACCCGCGAAGACCGCTCCTTTGGTGTGGTTCGCCAGGAAGTGCATTGCCGGCGTTGCGGCGGGCACCTGGGGCATGTGTTCGACGACGGCCCGAAACCCACGGGCTTGCGCTACTGCATGAACGGTGTGGCGATGACGTTCACGCCGACAGTCTCTTAATCATTCCATACAGGTCATTGCTATGTGGCTCCTGATCCTCGCTTATCTCGGTGGTGTACTGACGATTGTCAGCCCGTGCATCTTGCCGGTCCTGCCGTTCGTTTTTGCCCGCACCGGGCAGCCGTTCATGCGCAGTGGCTTGCCGCTGTTGGCCGGCATGGCATTGACCTTCGCCCTGGTCGCCTCGCTGGCGGCGGTGGGCGGCGGTTGGGTAGTGCAGTTGAACCAATACGGGCGCTGGCTGGCGTTGGTGTTTGTCGCGCTGTTCGGCCTGACGCTGTTGCTGCCGAGCCTGGCCGAGCGACTGACCCGGCCGCTGGTGGCGGCGGGCAGTCGCCTGTCTGAGGCAGCGGGGGCTGATGCGCGTCCGCGTCCGGGGGCGTCGTTCATGATCGGTGTCGCCACAGGTCTGCTGTGGGCCCCGTGCGCCGGGCCGATTCTGGGCTTGGTGCTGACCGGCGCGGCGCTGCAAGGGGCGAGCATTGGCACCACGTTGCTGCTGCTGGCCTACGCAGCGGGTGCGGCGACCTCCCTGGCGGTGGCCTTGTTGCTGGGCGGTAAAGTTTTCGCCGCGATGAAACGTTCGATTGGCGCGGGCGAATGGGTTCGGCGAGTGCTGGGCGCGGCGATGCTCGCCGGCGTCGCCGCCATTGCCTTGGGCCTGGACACGGGTCTGCTGGCGCGGTTTTCCACGGCGTCCACGGGCGGCATCGAGCAAGCGCTGGTCAATCGTTTGTCGGGTAAGACGCCGCGCAACGCCGAGGCCATGTTGCCGGCCGACGGCATGGCTATGAAAGCGTCGTCTGGTGCTGCCAAAACGCTGCCGGTCGAAGGTCAGTTACCCACGCTGGACGGTGCCGTGCAGTGGCTCAACTCACAGCCGTTGGACGCCCAGGCGTTGAAGGGCAAAGTGGTGCTGGTGGATTTCTGGACCTACTCCTGCATCAACTGCCTGCGCACTTTGCCCTACGTGAAAGCCTGGGCGGAAAAGTACCGCGACCAGGGCCTGGTGGTGATCGGTGTGCACGCGCCGGAGTTCGCCTTCGAGCGTGATGTCGGCAACGTCACCAAAGCCATGAAGGAACTGGGCATCCAGTACCCGGTGGCAATCGATAACGACTTCAAGATCTGGCGCGCCTTCAACAATGAATACTGGCCGGCGCACTACTTTGCCGACGCCCAGGGGCGCATTCGTTATCACCATTTCGGTGAAGGCGATTACGCCGGGTCCGAGCGAGTCATCCAGCAACTGTTGCGTGAAGCGGGCGCCAGCAAGGTGGCCGAGGGCCTGATCACTACCGACGCCCAAGGCGTGCAGCAGGCCCCGGACATGGACGAAGTGCAATCGCCGGAAACCTACGTTGGTTACCAGCGCGCCGAGCATTTCGTGCCGGAAGCCGGCCTCACGCCCGACACGGTCACGGCCTACACCGCCCCGTCGCAACTGGCCCTGAACGACTGGAGCCTGGGCGGACAATGGCAGGTCGGCCCTGAGCGCGCCGTGGCGAAAACCCCGGCCAGCCGCATCGTTTATCGCTTCCATGCTCGGGATCTGCACTTGGTGTTGGGGCCTGGCGCCGATGGTAAACCGGTGCGTTTCAAAGTCACCGTCGACGGCCAGGCGCCCGGCGATGCCCACGGTACCGATGTGGCGCCGGACGGCAGCGGCCAAGTCACCGAACAACGTCTGTACCAACTGGTGCGGCAACCCGGCGGCGTGACAGACCGCACCTTCAGCATTGAGTTTCTTGATCCCGGCGTGTCGGCCTATGCGTTCACCTTCGGTTGATTTTTAGTCCATTTATTCAGGAGTCAGACAGATGAAAAGCGTATTTACCTGGCGGCGTAGCTTGCTCGGCCTGGCCACCGCCGGCGTGATCGGCAGTTGCTCAGCGTTCTCATTCGGCGCGGAAGACGCGGTGCTGCTCGCGCCACCGACCCTTGATGAACAGACCCAGGCCCACAGTGAGACTGCCGTGTTTGCCGGCGGTTGTTTTTGGGGTGTGCAGGGTGTGTTCCAACACGTCAAAGGCGTCACCAGCGCAGTGTCCGGTTATGCCGGCGGGGCGGCGAACACCGCGCAGTACGAGCGCGTGAGTGATGGCGATACCGGGCACGCCGAGTCGGTGGAAGTGACGTTCGATCCGACCCAGGTCAGCTACGGCACCTTGCTGCAGATTTATTTCTCGGTGGCGCACAACCCCACCGAACTCAATCGCCAGGGCCCGGATTCCGGCACCCAATACCGCTCGGCGATCTTCATCGAAAACCCTGAGCAGCAAAAAGTCGCCCAGGCCTACATCGCCCAACTGGACGGCGCCAAGTCGTTCAGCAAACCGATTGTCACGAAACTAGAAACCTACAACGGCTTCTACCCGGCGGAGGATTATCACCAGAACTTCCTGACCGACCACCCGACGCATCCCTACATCGTGATCAACGACCTGCCGAAGGTCGGCCAGTTGAAACAGCTATACCCCGAGCGTTATCAGGCGCAACCGGTGCTGGTGAAAACTGGGTCTTAAATCCGCGCGGGGCGGGTAAGGCCTAGCCAGAAATCATGTTCTTGCCCGCCACTTTCGAGCGGTACAACGCCTGATCGGCTCGCGCCAGCAGGCCGGTCTGCTGTTCTTCGTCGAAGCGCTGGACCACGCCGAAGCTCATCGACACCGGGAACTCCCCGACGGGTGGCAACCCGGACAGGCCATGGCGGATTTTTTCCGCCAGGGTGCGTGCCGTGGCCAACGAGGTATCGGGCAGAATCGCAATGAACTCATCACCGCCCCAACGGGCCAGCAGGTCGCCTTCGCGCAGGCTGCCCTTGAGGCTGTCGACCACTTGCACCAGCGCTGCATCGCCCAGGGCGTGGCCGTAGTGATCGTTGATGTTCTTGAAGTCGTCGACGTCCATCGCGATCAACGACAGCGGTTGGCGAAAGCGTTGGCTGCGTTCGCACTCCAGCGGCAGGGCCAGCTCCAGGGCGTAACGGTTGGCCACTGAAGTCAGGGCATCGGTTTGCGCCAGCCGGCGATTTTCTTCGAGCTGCACCTGCAATTGCTGGTTGACCCGCGACAGCTCCCGGGTGCGTTCTTCGACGATGGCTTCCAGGGATGTGTTGCGCTGTTCCAGTTGCTCGAACAGGCGCTTCTTGTCGTCGATGCTGCGATGGGCGCCGATCATCCGCGCCACGGAGCCGTCGGCATTGCGCGCCAGCACGTAGCCGCGATCCTCGATCCAGGTGTAACGGCCGTCCTGCATACGGCAGCGATATTCGGCGCGGTAGGCGGGGCTGCGCTGGTTGATATAGGCGTCGAACTGCGCCATCACCTGCGGATAGTCGTCCGGATGGATGACGTGTTCCCAGGTCAGCACATTGTTGTCCAGCGAGTGCGGCGTATAGCCGAGCATGCGGTACCAGCCGGGGTTGCGGTAGACAAACCCGGTGTTGGCGTTCCAGTCCCAGATGCCGTCGCTGACCAACTCCAGAATGGTGTGCAACAGGCCTTCGTTGAGGTCCGACACATTGAACCGCAACGTTTCGGTATCGGTTGCATCCGTCATCGTGGCTCCCCCCGACGTCAAGATTTAGAGCAACTTGAAAAAGCAGAGTAGACGATGCCCTCCGGACTCTCTAGAGGGCAAGGGGCGCGTGCGACCTTTGTCTAGCGGGCTAGCCCGGTTTGCCCCAGGCCTCCAGAGCGAACGCCACGAAACAGCGCAGCTTCGGCAACCGGTAGCGATCCTGGGCGTACATCAAATTGAGCGGCCGACGGGGCAGGCGATAATCCGGCAGCAACTTCACCAGTTTGCCTTCGCGAAAATCTTCTTCGACCAGGGCATCGGGCATCGTGGTGATGCCCATGCCGGCCCGTGCCGCCCGGTAGATGGCGGCGGAACTGTTGATCAGCAGCGAACCGCTCACCGGCACCGAAATCTCCCCTTCCGGACCGGTGAAACGCCATTCTTTCTCCGCCGACCGCCATTCATCCCCGGCGGGGTAGGCGAAGGTCAGGCAATTGTGCTGGACCAGCTCCTGCGGGGTTTGCGGCACGCCGCACCGTTGCAAGTAGGACGGCGCGGCGCACAGGGTCAGGGTGTAATCGATCAGCGGCCGGGCGATCAGGTTGGACGGTTCGGGGTTGCCCAGGCGAATTGCCACATCGAAGTTGTTATCCAGCAGGTCCAGGCGCTGGTTGGTCAGCACCAGGTCCAGTTTCAATTGCGGGTAGCGCAGGGAAAATTCACTCAGGGCCGGCGCCAGGCGTTCGGTGCCAAAGGTCAGCGGCGCGGTGATGCGCAGCGTGCCGCTGGGTTCGTCCTGGGTCAGTTCCGCCAAGCGTTCCGAATCGGCCACCAGCCCCAGCACCTCCAGGCAGCGCTGGTAATACGCGGTGCCAAATTCGGTCAGGCGCTGACGCCGCGTGGTGCGCTTGAGCAGGCTGACGCCGAGGCGTTGCTCCAAGGCACGCAGGTGATTGCCGACCATCGTCGTGGAGATTTCACAGGCCTGTGCCGCAGCGGTCAAGCTGCCGGTTTCCACCACTTTGACGTAGACGTTCATGGCTTGGAACAGGTCCATTATCAATCCCAGCTTTTAAATGATTTAAGTTTTGCGGGGTTTATCCAGCGCAGGTGGCTAACGATACTGCAAAAACACCGACCACTGATGGAGTTTGATGTCATGACCGCCGCCTGCCTGATGAGCACTTACCAACCCTTGGCCCTGAGTTTCAGCAAGGGCCTGGGCACGCGCTTGTGGGACCAGGCCGGGCGCGAATACCTGGACGCGGTGGCGGGCGTGGCGGTGACCAATGTCGGCCACTCTCACCCGCGGATCGTCAGTGCCATCAGCGAGCAGGCCGGTCTGCTGATGCACACGTCCAACCTCTACAGCATCGATTGGCAGCAACAACTGGCGCGCAAGCTGACCGGGCTGTCGGGCCTGGACAGCGTGTTCTTCAACAACTCTGGCGCCGAGGCCAACGAAACCGCGCTCAAATTGGCGCGGCTGTACGGTTGGCAGAAAGGCATCGAACAGCCCTTGGTGGTGGTCATGGACAACGCTTTCCATGGCCGCACTCTTGGCACCTTGTCCGCCAGCGACGGGCCGGCGGTGCGGCTGGGGTATAACAAATTGCCGGGGGATTTCCTCAAAGTGCCGTTCGGCGATATCACGGCGCTGGAACAGGCTTATCAAACCCACGGCCATCGCATCGTCGCGGTGCTGATGGAGCCGATCCAGGGCGAAAGCGGCGTGCAACTGGCGCCGCCGGGTTACCTCAAAGCCGTGCGCGAGTGCTGCAACCGGCACGCCTGGCTGATGATGCTCGATGAAATCCAGACCGGCATTGGCCGCACCGGGCGCTGGTTCGCGTTCCAGCACGAAGGCATCGTGCCGGACGTCATGACCCTCGCTAAAGGCCTGGGCAACGGCATCCCCATCGGCGCCTGCCTGGCCCGGGGCCGCGCCGCCGAACTGTTCACCCCCGGCAGCCACGGCAGCACCTTCGGCGGCAATCCCCTGGCCTGCCGGGTCGGCTGCACTGTGCTGGACATCATCGAAGAACAAGGCCTGCTGGCCAACGCCGACGCCCAGGGCCAACGCCTGCTCAGTCGCCTGCACGCCGAACTGGCGGACGCGCCCAACGTATTGGCGATTCGCGGCCAGGGCCTGATGATCGGCATCGAACTACGCGAACCCATCCGCGACCTGACCCTCATCGCCGCCCGCGACCACGGCTTGCTGATCAACGTGACCCGAGGCAAGACCATCCGCTTGCTGCCGCCGCTGACGATTGATGAGCGGGAGGTGGGGATGATTGTGAGGGGGGTCTATCGGACGCTGAGGGGCTCAAACGCTACGCCTGGTGTATTTGCGCCTCACCATTAGCCACCAACCAGCGAACCAGTTCGCTCACCGACACGCTGTGGCTGCGCTCGATCCAGCGCACCAGCGCCGGGCCGTAGTGTTCGGTGTAGCGGCTGAGCACCAAACGACGGCAATCCGGGACAGGCGCAGGGTGATTTCCCGGCATTGCAGGTGGCTCGGGTCGCGGCGGATTGTGCGGTGTTGCAGGGTCAGGCACTCGTGTTTAGAAACCATCGTCGGCGGCTCCCGCGCAGCGGTTGTCAGTCGGGTGGGTTAAACCTTGCTGACCCTCGACGACGTACGCGGCGCGATGCTCGGCGGTGACGTTTCGCAGGGCGCTGTAGTAGTCCGGCAGTTGTTGCAGGCTGTCGGTCAGCGGCAGCACTTCGGCGCGACCATCGACGATGCCGCCCACGGTATTGACGGTCGATAACGTGTCGACGGTATCGCTGTTGTTGCCGAACGGATCGACCACAAATCCAAGCACCCGGCCAGCGGCATCGCGGCTGTTGGAGGTGCCGAACAGCGGCAGTTCGACAATCGGGCCGTTGCCGATGCCCCAGACGCCGAACGTCTGGCCGAAATCAGCCTTATGCCGCGGGATACCGGCCATGCCGGAGACGTCGATCAAGCCGACGACACCCACCGTGGTGTTGAGCACGAAGCGCCCCAGGGTGTTAGCCGAGCGTCGCGGATTGCCTTGCAGCAGGTCATTGATAAACACCTTGGGTTCGCCGAAGTTGGCGACAAAGTTATGCACACCGCTCTGGAAAAACTGTGGCAGATAACGATAACCACGGGCTACCGGCGCCAGGGCGTAGTCATCGAGCACACGGTTGAAGGCGAATATGCCACGGTTGAGCGGTTCTACCGGGTCGTCCACCGTGTACGCGATTTGCGCACAGGTCACTTCGGTGTTCGACGGCGCCTGGCTGCTGCAACCAGCAAGGCTGGCAATCACCAGGGCAATTGAAGTACTACGGGCCAGCCAGGGCGCGGATTTGGGGGGCAGCATGGAGGCGACTCTCGTGAGGAATTCGCCGTGATGCTGAGCCTCGGGCCTTGCGCAAAGATGTCTGGTTTATGGCGGCCTTGAAGCTTTGTTGCACGATTGAAATATATGACGCGCTGCGGTGAATGGTTTTAGATGGCGGTTCATTTGACCGGTAAGTGACCTGTGGTGAGCAGCCTGCTGATTGTGGACGACGACCTTGAGGTCCTCGCTCTACTGAGAAAATTTTTCGTGCAACACGGCTATGCCGTCGAGATCGCCACCGATGGCCCGTCGTTGTGGGCGGCCATTGAGCGCAAGCCGCCGGACCTGGTCATCCTCGACGTGATGTTGCCCGGCGACAACGGCTTGGTCCTGTGTCAGCGATTGCAGGCGCAGCACCGCATGCCGGTGGTCATGCTGACCGCCATGAGTGAGTTGAGCGACCGGGTCGTCGGCCTCGAACTGGGCGCCGATGATTATCTGACCAAACCTTTCGACGCCCGCGAATTGCTGGCGCGGGTGCGGGCGGTGCTGCGCCGGGTCAGCGAACGGTCGCCGGTGTCGCAGGAGCCGCCACGGCCCTTGATCGACTTCGCCGATTGGCACCTGGACGTCACCCGCCGGGAATTGCGCTCGCCGGACAATGTCATGATCCCGTTGTCGGCCGGTGAGTTCGATTTGCTGCTGGTGTTCGTCGAGCACCCGCAACGCATCCTGACCCGCGAGCAATTGCTCGACTTGGCGCGAGGCCATACACACGAGGCGTTTGATCGCAGCATCGACGTTCAGGTCAGCCGCTTGCGGCGCAAACTGGAGTCCGATACCAAGCGCCCGGCGATGATTCGCACCGTGCGCAACGGCGGCTACCTGTTCACCCCCAGCGTGACGCGTCGATGAACGGGCGCCCGCCGGGTGGTCGGACCCACGACACGGTGGCGCGCTGGATTGCCCTGACCACGGTGCTGGCGATGCTGATTTCCCTGGTGCTCAACGGTTTGTTTATCCAGTTCGCCGGGGTCTGGGCGCAACCGCCGCTGCGGGAAACCGGCCTGCTGGAAAAAGCCGCGGCGATCACCCGCGTGATCGAGACGGCGCCCACGGCGCTGCGCAATCAATTGGCCGGCGCTGTCAGCGAGGACAACTTCAGCGTCAGTTGGCACGCGGATCGTCGCGACTTGCGCTTGCCGCTGGTCGAGGAGCCCGACTCGGACATTGGCGCCACCGTGCTGCGGCCGCTGCTCAAATCCCCAAACCGGCGGATTGAAGCCTACGAGCCCGAAGACTGGACGCAGAACCGCGACGACGCGCGTTATGTGCTGCTGATTCAGTTGCAGGATAAATCCTGGTTGATGTTCTCGGCGCCGTCGCGAAGCTGGGGCCTGGATGAGTTGCCCCGGCAGTTGATCGTGGTGGTACTGGTGCTGATTTCCACGGTGATGGTTGCGCTGATTGCCACCCGCCGACTGGCCAGGCCTTTGCAGCGCTTCGCGGAAGGCGCCCGCCGCTTTGGCGTGGATTTCCGTGCGCCGCCCATCGAGCCCGTCGGCCCGCAGGAAATCCGCCAGGCGATTCTGGCGTTCAATGCCATGCAGGCGCAGTTGCAGCACTTCATCCGGGATCGCACGCAGATGCTCGCCGCCATTTCCCATGACCTGCGGGCGCCGTTGACCCGCATGCGCCTGCGCGGTGAATTCATCGAAGACAGCGAGCAACAGCAGCGGCTGTTCCGTGATGTGGATGAAATGCAGGCGATGATCAACTCGGCCCTGGAGTTTTTCCGCGACGACGCCCGGCTGGAGCCGGCGACTCAGTTCGACCTGGCGGAGTTGCTGCACACTTTGCTCGACGACTACCGGGATCAGCAGGTCGACATCGCGTTCAAGGGCCCGGCGCGACTGGTGTATTTCGGTCGGCCGTTAGGGTTGAAACGGGTGATCACTAACCTGCTCGACAACGCCATCAAGTACGCCAGCGAGCCGGCGATCGAACTGCTGCCGAACGCCGGCGAGGTGCGCATCAAAGTGCTGGATCGGGGGCCGGGGATTCCTGCGGATCGCCAGGATCAGGTGTTCGTGCCGTTCTTTCGGCTGGAGGGTTCGCGCAATAAAAGCACCGGAGGCGTAGGCCTGGGGTTATCCGCCGCCCGGGCGATTGTGCTCGAACACGGTGGCGAGCTGAGTCTGCGTAATCGCTCGACGGGCGGCTTGGAGGCGCTGGTGGTGTTGCCGGTGCAGGACGGGTAAAGCAGCGAACTCCTGTGGGAGCGAGCCTGCTCGCGAAATCGCCACATCAGCCAGTATTAATCTCTCAGCCCAATCCGCGCGCGCAGTCCGAAGTTCGCCTGCTTATCCGTTGTTTTTCGGCGCGGTTTGCGTCACGGGCGTGTCGGCGGTTTCCACCTTCTTGACCGGGAAGAAGCCGTTGTAAATCACCAGCATCACCGTCGCCACGATAAAACCGGCAAAGGCCCCGGCGAAGTTGGCCATAAACAGGTTCCAGGTGCCCCGTGTCACCACGACCCAGCGCCAGATCAGCGCCCACAATCCGAAAACCAGCATCGCTAATATCATGTCCGTTCAATCCCTTCCTGGCTTGCCATCATCTTGAAAACTGCACCCGACCTTGGTCTAAGCGTCGGTCGTGGGCGGCAAGATATCAAAATAATAGCGACCTGCGACATCCCATTGATTGCTCAGGATTAGCCCTCCACATCGGCCGGCAACCATCAAAAATTTTGCCTATTGGGCTCATTAATATTCAGTAATGGTTTTTAAACCCTTGGCATATGATTTTTGCGTTACCCCTGCCGGGCGAGAGAACAGTCCCATGAGCGACCTGATAAAGGACGACACGATTCGTCTTCTGCAAGAGCTTCTAGAAGCCGAACGCGCCGGTGTGCGATTGGCCATCGACACCCTGAAAGAATCCACCACCGACGAACAGCGCGCCTTATTGAGCAAGATCCAATCCGGCGAGGCGGAAAGTTGCCGACGCATCCGCGATTGCATCAAGTACCTGGGCGGCGACCCCAGTCCGAAGTTGGGCGATTTCTACGACAAGGCCATGGCCATCGACGACGTGGTCGACCGTTTGTACTTCATTGATCGCGGACAGCGTTGGGTGATCCGCAAACTCGATGAAAATCTGCAACACATCCAGAGCCTGTTCGTTCGCAAAGAACTACAGAACGTGTTGCAGATACACCTGCTGAACAGCGATGCATTCAATCTTAAATACACCTGATGGGTAAGGCTTGGCCATGCAGACTGATTTAACGCACACCTCTGAATCTTCTTCCGCTAAAACCAAGGCTTACCAGTTTGTCGAAGGCCTGCTCAAAGAAGCCGGTATTCAATTCAACGGCAACGCCGCGTTCGACATGCAGTTGCTGGGTAAAGGTGTTCCGGAACAAGCCTTGTCCCGAGGCAACTTGGGACTGGGCGAAGCCTATATGCAAGGCCTGTGGGACGCGCCCAGCCTCGATGAATTCTTCAACCGACTGATGCGTTCGGGCGTCACCGAAACCGTTAGCCCGATGGCGCTGATCTTCCACGCACTGACGGTCAAACTCACCAACCGGCAAACGTCCGCGAAAGCCTGGGAAGTGGGCGAGCGACATTACGACCTGGGTAACGACTTCTACGCCAGCATGCTCGACAGCCGCATGACCTACACCTGCGGCTATTGGAAAGACGCCGATAACCTGGCCCAGGCGCAAACCGACAAGTTGGATTTGATCTGCCGCAAACTCGACTTGAAACCGGGCATGCGCATCCTCGACATCGGTTGTGGCTGGGGCAGTTTCATGTCCTATGCCGCCGAACATTACGGCGTCGAGTGCGTCGGCGTGACCATCTCCAAAGAACAATGCGAGTGGGCGAAGAAACAATACGCACACCTGCCGATTGAGTTCCGTCTACAGGATTACCGCGAGATCAACGAACAGTTCGACCACATCGTCAGCGTCGGCATGTTCGAACACGTCGGCCGCAAGAATCACCGCATCTATATGGAAACCGCCGCCCGCTGTTTGAAAGACGACGGCCTGTTCCTGTTGCACACCATCGGCAAAAACGTCACCAAGTCGTCGCCCGATCCGTGGATCGACAAGTACATCTTCCCCAACGGCGACCTGCCCTCGATTGCCCAGATCGCCACCGCCATCGAAGGCGTGTTCATCGCCGAAGACCTGCACAACTTTGGCTCCGACTACGACAAAACCCTCATGGCCTGGTTCGACAACTTCGACGCCACGTGGGGGCAATACGCGGAAGAACTCGGCGAGCAGTTTTATCGGATGTGGAAGTATTACCTGCTGTCCTGCGCCGGCGCCTTTCGCGCACGGGATATCCAGTTGTGGCAATGGGTGTTGTCGAAGAAAGGCGTGGTGGGTGGATATCAGCGGGTGAGTTGATCACCGCTCACTCATTCACTCATACCCTGTGGCGAGGGAGTTCGGTCCCGCTGGCCTGCGTAGCAGGCCCACGCCATTCGCCGCCCAGTTTTGTACCGAACTGTGTAGCACCCGCCTATCGATACCAATCCCGCGATATTCCCCGCTTTACGCACACATCCCCGATACACCCCCACGGTTAAATGACTCCACCAGACAGGCACTGCGGCGCACAAACTGCCCGGCGAGCCTTCTAGTACGGTGCTTTGCGGCGTCATTAGCGGAGTCGATAGTCACCATTGACACAATGAAGTTCTGTAAAAAATTTCGCGGCGTACCATCAAACCCATACCCCCTTACAACACTTCGGAGCACACCATCATGAAACGCCAACTGATCCTCAGCATTGCTTTCTCGGTACTGGCAGCCAACGCGTTTGCCGCTTCCCACTCCCACGACGCCCTCGCGGCCGACGGTTCTGATCGCACCCCTGGTGTTCAAGTTGCGGCTGATGGTTCCGACCGTACCCCTGGCGTTCAAGTTGCCGCTGACGGTTCGGATCGTCTGAAGGGCAACCAGGTCGCGGCCGACGGTTCGGATCGTCTGAAAGGCAACCAAGTCGCTGAAGGTGGCTCGGATCGTCTGCAACAGAATCGCGTGGCCCTGAACCCAGCCAACGCTGTGATCAGCGGTGTTCTGGTCGCCGACAACCGCGCCGAATTCGGTTCGAAGTATCAGCGCTACTGATTGGCCCAAGCGACCCGCAACACCCCAAAAGCCCGGAGAACCCGGGCTTTTTGCTGTGTGTGTTCTGCCAAAAAACAGGTGACCTCAGAGCACGTGTTTGGAAATAAGCTTCGATATCTCGACGATTGAAGTCTTCCCGGTGAATTCAAACTTCACTTTGCCGACCGCCGAGAAATAGATCTCGAGTTCGGAATCGAGATCGAATGTGCCGGACGTTTCCACGGAATAAGCGACGATGTTTTTGTAGGGCAGCGACGTGAAGGCCCTTTTGCTGCCGGTAATGCCCTGCACGTTCACCGCGATGATTCGTTTAGTGGTGAAGACCACGCCGTCGCGCATCGCCTTGTAGGCATCGATGACTTCTTCGCCGTCCAGCAACAGCGATGTAACGCGTTCGGCGTACTCATTGTTTTGCTTGAGCTTGAAAAAACCTTTGTTGTTGAAGTCGATCATTCTTTCAGTCCTTGAGTCGGGAAAAATCCAGGGCGGTTGCCCGTTGCCGACTGTCTTTCAAGTAGCCCGGCAGCGCAAGAACTGTCGCCTCGACTCTGGAGCATTTCTCTAAGGTTTGTACCTGACTGTGTATAGCGCTCTCAGTGATACCTAACCCTCGATATTCGGCCGGTTACGCACACATCCCCGATACACCCCCGCGTTTTAATAGCTCCATCAGACAGGCACAGCGGCGAGTAAAAACGCAGTGGAGCCTTCTAGACCGGTGCTCTCAGCCATCATTGTTGAGAGTGATGGTCACCATCGACACAATGAAGTTCTGTAAAAAAATTCACGGCGTAACATCAAGCCCATACCAACTCACAACACTTCGGAGCACACCATCATGAAACGCCAACTGATCCTCAGCATTGTCTTCTCGGTACTGGCTGCTAACGCATTTGCCGCTTCCCATTCCCACGAAGCCATCGCCGCCGATGGTTCGGATCGCACTCCTGGTGTTCAAGTTGCGGCCGATGGTTCCGACCGTACCCCTGGTGTTCAAGTTGCCGCTGATGGTTCGGATCGCCTGAAAGGCAACCAAGTCGCTGCTGATGGTTCCGACCGTACTCCTGGCGTTCAAGTGGCTGCCGATGGTTCGGATCGCCTGAAAGGCAACCAAGTGGCTGCCGATGGTTCCGACCGCACCCCTGGCGTCCAAGTCGCCGCTGATGGTTCGGATCGCCTGAAAGGTAATCAAGTCGCCGCCGACGGTTCGGATCGCCTGAAAGGCAATCAAGTCGCCGAATACGGTTCGGAAAAACTGAAAAGCAACCAGACCGCATGATCCAACGCATCGCGGCTCTCGACAAAAAGCCCGGCCTTATCAGCCGGGCTTTTTCATGCCTGTGGCAATGCCCTGCTTGGTTTTAGAGGCTGCCAGTCCCTATTGTCAGTCAGGGATAGGTGGCAGTTGTAGGCGGGTTGACAGACCGGTTATATGCAAGCAAACCGGTGCATCCGAAGATGCCCCACGCACAGCCGCCCCTAGAGCCAGGCGTACAGAGCGCGGTGGGCCTGATGGGGGCCGCTTCGCGGCCCAACGGGGGCAAGCCCCCTCACCACAAAAGCATTGCGCGGCGGTCATGAAGCTGCGGTCAAGGCTTCTGGCTCGGTGCTTTCAGCCATCATTGCTGAGAGTGATGGTCACCATCGACACAATGAAGTTCTCTTAATAGCTGCCCGGCGTGAGACTAGCCCCATACCAACTCACAACACCTCGGAGCACACCATCATGAAACGCCAACTGATCCTCAGCATTGTCTTCTCGGTACTGGCTGCTAACGCATTTGCCGCTTCCCATTCCCACGAAGCCATCGCCGCTGATGGGTCGGATCGTACTCCTGGTGTTCAAGTTGCGGCTGATGGTTCCGACCGTACTCCTGGCGTTCAAGTGGCTGCCGATGGTTCGGATCGCCTGAAAGGCAACCAAGTGGCTGCCGATGGTTCCGACCGCACCCCTGGCGTCCAAGTCGCCGCTGATGGTTCGGATCGCCTGAAAGGTAATCAAGTCGCCGCCGACGGTTCGGATCGCCTGAAAGGCAATCAAGTCGCCGAATACGGTTCGGAAAAACTGAAAAGCAACCAGACCGCATGATCCAACGCATCGCGGCTCTCGACAAAAAGCCCGGCCTTATCAGCCGGGCTTTTTCATGCCTGTGGCAATGCCGTCAGGCCTTAAGCCGCCGTCCCAGCACATCGAGTAAATCGCAGCCGTCGCGCAGCGAAGTCACCAACACCCTCGCCAGTTCACTGTGAACCCCTTCGCCATCGGCGATGTTCTCCAGCAGTTGCGTGGCCGTGCGGATGCGGTACGCGGCGTTTTCGTACAGCACGTCCAGAGGCGCCTCGGTGTCGATCAAGAGTGTAGGAATACGGCAGTCGATGCCGGTGATGGGCAGGTATCGATCCATGACAAACCTCCCTTCAATGCTGCACGGCAGACTGGGCAGAGCCGGTCGAATCCGCCGGGTCGAACCGGTCCAGTGCGCGGTTGACCAGCAATTCGCTGAGCACCGTCATCTGTTGCAAAGCCAGCAACACATTGCGTTTGTGGCCGTCGATTTGAAAGGCGAGGTCGCTGGCCATGACGTTGAGCGAAGCGAGGGTTTCGCTGGCATGGGCGAGCAGGGTCGGGGTGTCGATATTGGGTAGGACGGTAAAGATGTGGCTGATGATGTGGTCGGTGATGTCGGGGGGATTCGGAGTGATTTTTTTCATGGTGGAACTCCTTGCATTTTTAAAGGAGCCGCCAGTCCCCTGCTGTCAAACAGGATTGGGTGGCAGCTGTACGCGGGTTGACAGACCGGGTATACGCAAGCAAACCGGTGCATCCGAAGATGCCCCACGCACAGCCGCCATAAAAACTGCACGTGCGAAAGCATGCCGTTTTATCCGGTGGAGTGAAAGCTTGCGGTTTTTCAGCCTGTCAAAGCCGATCGCTGCATGGGCAGCGACACTTGAAGGCTATCGGTGAAGGGCCGTGGCTGCCAGTTCACCAAAGCCGACGCGTCTTGCGGGAAATTTCCTAGGACGGGACTACAGGGTGATTACCTTGTAGGGAGTGAGCTTGTCGGATCGTCGCACCGTCACGCCTGACTGAACCCCGTTTGACTAATTAGGGCCGCTTCGCGCCCCAACGGGGGCAAGCCCCCTCACCACAAAAAGCAGATTGCGGCGACTGTGAAAACCTCGTAAAGCCTTCTGGATCGGGGCTTTCAGCCATCATTGCTGAGAGTGATGGTCATCATCGACACAATGAAGTTCTCTTAATAGCTGCCCGGCGTGAGACTAGCCTCATACCAACTCACAACACCTCGGAGCACACCATCATGAAACGCCAACTGATCCTCAGCATTGTCTTCTCGGTACTGGCTGCTAACGCATTTGCCGCTTCCCATTCCCACGAAGCCATCGCCGCTGATGGTTCGGATCGCACTCCTGGTGTTCAAGTTGCCGCTGATGGTTCCGACCGCACTCCTGGTGTTCAAGTGGCTGCCGATGGTTCTGACCGCACCCCTGGCGTACAGGTCGCTGCCGATGGTTCGGATCGTACCCCTGGCGTCCAAGTCGCCGCTGACGGTTCGGATCGTCTGAAAGGTAATCAAGTCGCTGCTGATGGTTCGGATCGTCTGAAAGGCAACCAGGTCGCCGAATACGGTTCGGAAAAACTGAAAAGCAACCAGACCGCATGATTCAACGCATCGCGGTTCTCGACAAAAAGCCCGGCCTTATCAGCCGGGCTTTTTCATGTCTGTGGCAATGCCCTGCTTGGTTTTAGAAGCCGCGAGTCCCTGCTGTCAGTCAGATGGGTGGCAGCTGTACGCGGGTTGACAGACCGGCAGTGTAAGACCCGGTGCATCCGAAGATGCCCCACACACAGCCGCCATAAAAACTGCTCGCGCAAAAGCATGACGTTTTATCAAAAGAGTGGAAGTGCGTTCAGCCTGTCAAAGCCGATCGCTGCATGGGCAGCGACACCTGAAGGCTATCGATGAAGGGTCGTGGCCGCCAGTTCACCAAAGGCGACGCGTCTTGCAGGAAATTTCCTAGGACGGGACTACAGGGTGATTACCTTGTAGGGAGTGAGCTTGTCGGATCGTCGCACCGTCACGCCTGACTGAACCCCGTTTGACTAATTAGGGCCGCTTCGCGCCCCAACGGGGGCAAGCCCCCTCACCACAAAAAGCAGATTGCGGCGACCGTGAAAAACCTCTTAAAGCCTTCTGGGTCGGTGCTTTCAGCCATCATTGCTGAGAGTGATGGTCACCATCGACACAATGAAGTTCTCTTAATAGCTGCCCGGCGTGAGACTAGCCCCGTACCAACTCACAACACCTCGGAGCACACCATCATGAAACGCCAACTGATCCTCAGCATTGTCTTCTCGGTACTGGCTGCTAACGCATTTGCCGCTTCCCACTCCCACGAAGCCATCGCCGCTGATGGTTCGGATCGCACCCCTGGCGTTCAAGTGGCTGCCGATGGTTCTGACCGCACTCCTGGCGTCCAAGTGGCTGCTGATGGTTCGGATCGCCTGAAAGGCAACCAAGTCGCTGCTGATGGTTCCGACCGTACTCCTGGCGTTCAAGTGGCTGCCGATGGTTCGGATCGCCTGAAAGGCAACCAAGTGGCTGCCGATGGTTCCGACCGCACCCCTGGCGTCCAAGTCGCCGCTGATGGTTCGGATCGCCTGAAAGGTAATCAAGTCGCCGCCGACGGTTCGGATCGTCTGAAAGGCAACCAAGTCGCCGAATACGGTTCGGAAAAACTGAAAAGCAACCAGACCGCATGATCCAACGCATCGCGGCTCTCGACAAAAAGCCCGGCCTTATCAGCCGGGCTTTTTCATGCTTGGGTTTTGACGAAAAAGTATGAAGTGATAAATATCGCGACCAGCAGCGCTGCAAACAGTCCCGCGAAGCCGCCGATGATATGGCGGGCGAGTTGATTGTTGGGTGTGTGATCGCCGAGGGCGATCAACTTCCAGGTTCCGTACCCCACACCCACCACCGTCAGAAAGCCGAAGAGCGAGCGGCCGGCGTTCGGGTTTATTAGCGCGGGGTCAAATACTCGGCTGTAGAGCATGAGCAACAACGACCCGACCATCAGACCGCTGAACGCCCCGGCGATGTTGGCAAAGATCAGGTTCCACTCGCCTCTTTCCTTGACCGTCCACAGCCACATGCCGGCAATCGAACCAAAGAACATCAACAGCCCCATCATTCCACGCTTCCTTTTACAGAATGGCCTTCAAGTAATCTTTGAGTGCGAGCAGCGGTGCATCGAGTTGTTGCAGCGTTTGCGCGTTGTTGAAGTCCGCTGACAACTTATGCAGTTCCCGCCCCAAGGGTTTAGCCGTACCGCCCACAGCCTCTAGCGCCAATTGCAGGCACTGGTCGACTTTAAACTGAATGCCCTGCACATCGCCCCGGCGCACCAGCAACTCAAACACATCCTTCTGGTAATCGACCATCACCAAGTCATCGCGCAGGATCGGGCTTTGATCCTCGGTTTCATAGGCGAGTTTGAGGGAGAAGAGGGCGACGGTTTCCAGCGGTGTTTCCATGGCTTGCTCGAAAGAGTGACGGTGGGGGTGGGCATGGTGACTTTTCTGCGGGCGAATAAAAAGGCCTTTCAGCGCGACGGCCGCGTGCTTAGGTCGAAGTACTCCGGGCGGTGTGATCCTCTCGCGGCGACCGGCCAAAAAAGGCTTTGTAGGCCCGACTGAATGCCGCCTCGGACTCGTAGCCCACCGCGAAGCCGATGTCGCTGATGCGGCTGCTCTGCGTCGACAACATGGTTTTAGCCAGGGTCAGGCGCCATTCGTTCTGATATCGCAGAGGCGAGCGCCCGACCAGTGCGCTGAATCGCTCACAGAAACTGGACCGCGACATGCCGGCCATGTTCGCCAGCGCATCGATGCGCCACTGTTGCCGGGGCTGTTCATGGATGGCTTTCAGCACGCGGGCGATGCGGGCGTCGGATAAGCCGCCGAGCCAGCCCGACGCGGCGCCTTGCTGGACCCAGGTGCGCAGGATGCGAATGACGGTGAGGTCGATCAGCCGCGAGACCATCAATGCGCCGCCCGGCTGGACGTCATTGGCCTCGATCAGCATGAAATGCAGCAAGCCTTCCGACCACTGCGCTGCTTCGGCTTGCCGGATGTGGATCAGCCAGGGCAGGGCGAACAGCATCGCGCGAAAGCTTCCGGCGTCGAACCAGAATCGGCAGATGGCGACCGTCGCGGGTCCATCGGCGGCGGTAAGATTCAACGCCGATGAGTCGTGCGGCAGCAGCACAACATCCCCCGGTTCCATGATCACCGCAGGCTGGTCGGCGCTCTGGATGTGCAACTGGCCTTTTTGCAGCAGGCATACGTGGGCGCTCTGGCTTTCCAGCGCCAGGCGTTCACCGGCCTCCAGCGCGCAGGAGTAGATCAGATCACCGGTCAGGTGGATCTGCGCGAGTACTTGGGAAAGCAGGTCACCTGTGGCGAATCCTTCCAGCTGCATTTCCGGAAGAACGATCAAGTGTTCCGGTGAATTGGTCATGTAGGGTCGGCCGCGCTTTGAATAAGGTAGATCAGCAATCATAGCGCACCGCCCGATGGGCCAGCCGCGATCAAACGCCTGGCCCGGTCGCCGTGAACTATGCCGATCATCCAACCCGAAGGAATAACGCAATGTTCGGAATCTCCGCCCTCGGCTGGGCCCATACCCTGGGAAGCCTGCCCGCCATTCCACTGGCCGCCTATATGTTCGCTCGCCACGGCCGCATCGTGCCTCGTTCTGATGCCGGCGCGATTTACCTCGTCTCCATGTTGATCGGTGCCAGCACCGTGTTTCTGATCGCCAAGCAGCCAGTGAGCAACGTCATCGGTCTCATCACCCTGATATTGCTGCTGGCAGGCTACGGGGTCGGGTTCATCCGTCCGCTGGGACGAGCGCGGGTGTACCTGGAAACCATTTTGCTGAGCATCACCGCGTTCTTCCTGATGCTACCCACCGTCACGGAAGTGTTGCGCCGGGTGCCGGACGGCCATCCGCTGGTCACGGATCTGCAATCGCCGTTGCTGATCGGCGCCCAAGGCAGCCTGCTGATTGCGCTTATCGTCGGGGTAACGGCGCAGGTGCTTTACTTGCGCAAGCAGGGCGCGCGACGCAGCGCTTCCGCCTTCGTCAAAACGGCCTAAGCCGATTCAATCGCCGCCGAGCATTTCACTGGTCAGGTCGGCCAGCGCGCGCAGTCGATCCATGCGCCGCATGTCCTGGTGGTAACCCATCCAGATATCACGGGACGGCGGCGCCTCGCCCAGGTCGATGCGGGTCAAGCTCGGCAGTTGATCCCCCAGTGAACGAGGCAACACCGCCAGCCCCAACCCGAGCGCACACATCTGCGCCTGTACTGTGCGGCTGCTGCTGGTGAAGACTTTTTGCGCCGCCGGCAACAGGCGCTGCAACCACAGCACATCGGGATAATGCGCCTGGGCGGTGCTCATCAAAATCAGCTTTTGCCCTGCGCCGTCCGCAGCGGGCTCGAAGGGGGTCGACGCGCTGGTGTACACGCCATACGGCATGGTCATGACCCGACGTTGAACGATATCCGGCTCGTCAAATGGCACGATCCGAAAGGCCATGTCGGCTTCTCGGCGGGTCAGGTCGAACAGGCGTTGCCCGGCAATCACCTCCGGCACCACGGCCGGGTAACGGCGGACCAATTCCATCAGCACCGGCGACAGCACATAGCAGGCAAACCAGTCCGCCGAAGAAATCCGCAGGATGCCTTCCGGCTGCTCATCATTGCCGTCAATCCGCCGCGCAATGGCCAGGGCGCTGCTTTCCATTTCTTCGGCCAGGCACAGGATTCGGTCACCGATATCAGTCGGCACCAAGCCATCTGAAGTGCGCCGAAAAAAGGGTTGTCCGCTGGACTGTTCCAGCGCCTGCAAACGCCGGCCCACGGTGGGATGACTGACGCCCAATTGCTTGGCCGCAGCACCGAGAGAACCCGCACGGGCGATCGCCAAGAAGAACCGCAAGTCATCCCAATCCATCGTTTACCCCTTACATAAATGCACGAGCAATGTGCAGCGTTGGCAGTCCCGCCGCCGACGCCCGAACACCACAATGGCCGACATTCAGCGCGACACGACTGTCGATCCGTTCTTCGGCTCGCGGTGCAGTGTACGTATCGGCGCGCTCAGTAAGCCAGGTCTCTGTGGAACCTGATGCGAGCAAGCCCACCTTCTTCTGGAGCCTCGCCATGACCACCCCAGCCCATTCAACCCACGTCACAGACCCACGCCGATGGCTGGCTTTTGCTGTGCTGCTGGCCGGCGCGTTTCTGCCGCCGCTGGATTTTTTCATCGTCAATGTGGCGCTGCCGTCCATTCGCGGCGACCTGGCCGCCAGCCCGGCGCAGATCCAATTGGTGATCTCGGCCTATGCCGCCAGCTATGCGGTTTTTCTCATCACCGGTGGGCGTTTGGGTGACCTGTTCGGACGTCGCAGGGTGTTCCTGGCGGGCATGGCCGGTTTTGGTTTTTCTTCGCTGATTTGCGGCGTGGCGACCTCGCCGATGATGCTGATCGGTGGCCGGATCTTGCAAGGTCTAAGCGCCGCCGCAATGGCGCCACAAGGGCTGGCGTCGATCCACGCGCTGTTTCCGGAACAGGAGCGGTCACGGGCGTTGGCGGTGTACGGCGCCGCGCTGGGCTTTGCCGCCGTCGTCGCCCAAGCGCTGGGCGGCGTACTGATTGCCGCCGACGTATTCGGCCTGCAATGGCGGGTGATTTTCCTGATCAACCTGCCCATCGTCGCGCTGGTATTCGTCGCCGGCATTCCGTTTTTACCGGACACCCGCAGCCCGGCACCGGCACCCCTGGATCGCCTCGGCGTGGTGCTTTGTGCGCTGGCCCTCGGGCTGCTGATCGTGCCGCTGGTGGAAGGTCGGGAAATGGGCTGGCCGTGGTGGCTGTGCCTGATGTTGCTCAGTGCGCCCGTGGTGGCCGTCGCCTTCTGGCGCCACGAAATCGCCCTGGAAGGTCGCGGTGGCGTGCCGCTGGTCAGCCCGCAACTCAGTGGCTCGCCGGGCCTGATGGCGGGCCTGACCGGGGTGCTGTTTTTCTATGTGGTTGCCGCGTTTTTCCTGACCTTTTCCGTTTACCTGCAAGACGCCCTCGGCGCCACGCCGCTGACTACTGGCCTGATGTTCGTGCCGTTCGGTATTGGCTTTCTGATTGGCCCCCTCACCACGCCCGTGGCCATCCGCTGGTTCGGACGTTTTGTGCCGGCCATGGGCATGCTGCTGGAAGTGCTCGGTTGCCTGATGCTGAGCGCAGCCGTAGGCAGCACGCCGGCAGGTGCAATCCCGTCCCTTGCCCTGGTGAGTTTGGCCGTGGGCCTGCTCGGTTTTGGTCAAGGCTGGGCACTGCCGACGCTGGTGCGCACCCTCATCGACCGCGCCCCGGCCGGCGGTGCCGGGATGATCTCCGGCCTGGTCAATTCAGCCCTGCAAATCAGCGCCGCCCTCGGTGTCGCCGTGCTCGGCGGCGTGTTCTATGCCCTCGCCGGGCCGACACCCAGCCCCACATCGCTGACCACCGGACTCATCGCCACCCTGCTCGGCATTGCCCTGTGCCTGACCCTCGCTGCGCTGCTGTCCGTCTACGCCTCGATGCCCCGTTTGCTCAACGCCAAATCCTTGTAGACCCCATCCACTCATCCGTGAGGACTTAAATCATGTCTGGCAAATTTTTCAATCAAGTCGCCGTCGTCACCGGCGGTTCCACCGGCATCGGCTACGCCATCGCCCACGCACTCATCGCCGAAGGCGCCAAGCGCGTCTACATCACCGGGCGCTCAGCCGCGACTCTCGACACCGCCGTCACAACCCTCGGCGAAAAAGCCATCGCCGTGGTCTCGGACGTCACCCAACAAACCGACCTCGACGCCCTCAAGACTCTGGTCGAACAGCAAGAAGGACAACTCGACGTGCTGTTCGCCAACGCCGGCATCTGCGAAAAAAACCCCATCGGCGAAACCAGCGAAGCCACCTACTACAACACCTTCGACATCAACGTGAAGGGCGTTTTCTTCACCGTACAAACCCTCCTGCCGCTGCTAAAAGACCGCGCGGCCATCGTCCTCACCGCCTCCATCTGCTCCAGCAACGGCATGGAAGGCCTCAGCCTCTACAACGCCTCAAAAGCCGCCGTCCGCTCCTTCGCCAGAACCTGGGCCAACGAACTCAAAGACCGAAAAATTCGCGTCAATGCGCTTAGCCCTGGGTTTACGCGAACGCCGTTGATGGATAACGGGTTGAACATGGACGAGAGCCAGATTCAAGCGCTGGCGGAGCACGTCGCGCAGATTACGCCGCTGGGGTATATGGCACAGCCGGAAGAGATCGCGAGCTCGGCGCTGTTTCTGGCGTCGGAGGATGCGCGGTATGTGAATGGGGTGGAGTTGATGGTGGATGGGGGGCTTTCGCAGGTTTGAGCGGAAAAGCCCAAACCGCAGACACAAGAAAACCGGCTTTAAATGGGCCGGTTTTTTCGTGTCTAGAAACTTGGTAGACGCTTTCGGTTGTTGCTGGTTGGTGTCCGAGGGAGACTCGAATAATAGCATAACTGTATAATTAACATAGGTTTTTGCATGTGTACACTTCCACGTTGTACCGTGAAGTGTACACCCTACCTGCCTCCAATAAGGACTGGTGTGGATGGAAGCTTGATCGGATTTCTCCATCCAATTTCCGACGAGCTGTGAATAATATCTACAAAAAACTGGTTACGGATAGACTCCCTGGTCTGCCAAAAAATGCCGAACCGACACATGGCGAACTTTCGCGATTAGTCGGGCGTCATGAGCACAGCAAGCGTTATCTTGATGAACTCCTCGTTTCGATCGATCGTGTCCAGGGCGCCCCGAACATTGTCGGCGACGTCCGCCGATCCGCGCATCTCTACCCAGTTCGAAAGCTCCATGATGGCAGCCTCCAGGGCGAGCTGGTTTTCGTTGATCTTAAATAGCAGGGAAGGGAGTAAGTCTGAGTTTGGCATTGTGCAATCCTCCGTGAAATTTTCAGCGTAGCAGGGGGATTACTGACCTCGGTAGGGAGTTGCGCATGGTCGGAAGGACGCCGGGAGGAGGGTGCATCCACAGTCGATTGCTGCCAGTCACGAAGGGCCGCAGTCGACCCAAAGCTGCCCTTCGCGGAGGGCGGTTTACGGCCAAAAGCGGACATTCCGCCAACGCAATGATGCAGTCACCGCCGCCGATGACCAGATGCTGGCAACGCCAAGTTGCTGCAGCATTACGGAAGAAGCGTTGTAGCATTTAAAGAACATGACATTGCCATGCTCAGGTCAAAAACGTCACGACACGGAGCTTTTGTTGTCTCGCCCCATTGGAACGGCTGCCCCAGAGATAAATGTCAGCTCACATTTATACGTCCCGCGGATGGCGAGCTCGACAACTACGACATATTCAGCGGCGTAGATGTTGAAGAGTTCCCGGTGAACATCAGGATATGCACTTGCGAATGCCTCGCCCAAATAGCGCTAGTCGCAGGAAGCCATCGCCGGTGGATCGACAGCCGATGATCGAGGGGTAATTCCATTTTGTGACAGGTATATGGTTTGGGAGTAGATCAGGAACATGTGTTCGTGGAAATTTTTACCGCTTTGCCAGCGCTCATGAGTGTACCAACGGAGCCGCCACAACGCTCTTCAATCGGAAGTTTTAATATCGATGACGTCATTCACAAGCTTCATGAGCAGCTCAGCGTTGAAGGGTTTGTTGAAGTAGCCCGCTGCGCCCAATTTCCGCGCCATGAGTTCCGTTCTGTCATCGTTGCCTGCCGTTATGAATATCACCGGATACCGCATCGCACGCTTCTGCAGCTCTTCAAATAATTGGAAACCGCTCATTCCAGGCATTTGTATATCCGAAATGAGGCATGCTGTTAAATCAAAAGCATTGCAAGCAAGATAATCTTCGGCACAGGCGTAGCCACGAGCCGCATACCCCATGGATCTCACAAGGCTATCTAGTGAGAGACGAACTGTATCGTCGTCATCAACTATCGAAATGATTGGTGTGTTTAACAATTATTTCAACCTGCGAGTAGTGGGAGCTAAGGATTAAAATTCTGGCTGCTTGAAAATGTTCATCCATACAAATTGCTTCACTGCATTGCTCATTTATATTTCAAACGAAAACAGTTTTCATAGACTGACTAACGCTATTGAAAGCATGCAGTCGACGCGCGGTTTACGAATGGCCCCCCGTTCTCAGTCCTTCCTGCTGTTTAAAAAAGTCAATGAACGCGCGGAGTTTTGCGGCATGGCGCGGCGCTTGAGGCTCCACTTCTCCAGCACTCTGACCAAATGGTCATCTTCGAGGTAATCCTGAACGTAGCGGCCGTAAAAATAGGGAAAGCCACAACCTTCGGGTGCGGCAGTTGGGAGAATCATTCCATCGTTGCTGGAACTGCGTCCGCTAGCCTCTATCTCGACGTCCTGCCCCTCGCATGAAAACGTCCGCCGCTCGTGGGTCCCGGTGAGGCGCTGTTGTAGCGACTACATACTTACCCCAGGAAATTCGCGGAAACCTTCTACACTCCGCGATGTTCGATGTAACCGGGTGATGCAAGCACTGCCATACGAATCTCAGTGCCCAAAGCAACGGTCACCATGTTCTGTTCCAGCATTTTGGTCGCTCTGATGCTGGCGTCGTAGCCATCACTGATGATGTCAACAACGAGACTCTCGATGGCAGCGTCCGGATTGATATCCTAATAGCCTGCCACGAACCTGGGCAATAGCGGGTCGTGACACATGACGCCGGCGCTGAGTGACATGGTGCGACGCAGCATGCCTTAAGGTTTCGCAGCGACTTGGACCAAATCTGAAAAGGCGCTTTTTAACTCCAGGACTAGCGGCGAAACTCTCCGATAAAATAATTCTCTAGCCTCGGTCAGCACCACGCTCCGTATCGTTCTGTTGAACAGTCGAGCGCCGACCCTTTTATCCAACTGGCGGATGGCGTGGCTGCCAGCGTACTTGCTCACGCCCATCATGATCGCCTCTGCGGGAAATCTGCGCACATCTGCCACGCAGACGAAAACGGTCAATAGCTCAAATCCATCCGGATCGATCGTCAACGTCCGGCTTCCAGTCAAGACAGCGCATCAGCCGATACGGACGCCTGTGATGCCCAGCATGATCAACAAACTGATCGATACGCCGACAACGGCCCCGCCCCACCAGATGGCATTAGCAGTCGATCTGGAGGCATTATGCGCGAGCATCACCACCCTGAGCCCGGAAAACAGGTGCGTGATAATAAAGAAAACACCAATGGCATAATGCGGCAGCAAGCGAATGCCCCAAGGATCATGAATCATCCCCACCGGATCACCTGACGCAAACTCCCAGCCCGTTTCAATGCCCGCGTAAGTCCTTGCAAATACAAACACCGCGTTCAGGTGGCCCAGGATGAATACCGATAGGAATACGCCTGAGCCCACCTGAAAAATCCGATAGTTGTCGCTGCCCACCGAACTCCAGTTCCACGCCAGACGTAGCCCGCTGACTACCTGAAACAGCAAGGCGATTACAAGGACGGATTCGAAAAAAGGTGAACGATAAATCGTACGTCCCAGTTCCATGATCCGCAGATGAACCTGCGGTCCGGCAAGGCCGAAAAGGTGGTTAAACAAATGGAAAGCAATGAACAACAGGACGATAACACCCGCAGCACCGTGGGCTATACGTAGCGCCGGCATCGAATGAACAGGGGGGATGGGTTCTTCGGCGGTATGACTTTTTCTGCCGAGATACATCCCCATGCCAATCCATAAGGCTGCCCAAATCCCCTCATCGGGCACTGCGTTGCCCAGCATGATGTTGTTGACCCCTACAAAACAGTACAGCGTCGGCGCGCTGATGATCAACAACGCCAGCCGTCTCACTCGCAACTGCGCCGCCGCGTTGTGTCGTTGAGTGAAGCTCTGGCACGCCAATGCAAATCCCATGGCTGGCACCGCGAAAACTGCAATCATCAGCGCAATGGCGAACGATAAAGAAGCAGGCGAGATCGTCGAACTCAGTCCGATATTCGTGACCTGCGTATGGAAGGCATTCAAGAAACAAGGGTAAATCGATGTCACCAATACAGGCGCCCACACAATCCACTTATTCAGTGGCTTCGACAAACCGATTTCATAAGGGCTGGCCGCACGTTGATAAAACATCATGCAATCCTCGTATCAAAAATTATCATCTCAGAGACCGCCATACTCAATGTCACCCTTGAAAACTCTCACTAGATTGCCAGAGAAATGAAATGAATCGCGGAAAACTAAGTATAGTCATCTCATATCAAAGTATTAATTTCTGCCCGCTTGCGCGTTCCACTTTGCTTTTTAGCACTCGGCCATCCATTCATCTGTTCACGTGGTGATTGTCCAATCTCGCTACATAGTCTGTTCGCGCAAGACCGGTTATCGAATCACGGGTATCTCTCATAATTCGCTCGCAACTCCTATTAACCATCGCACTGCACGATTACACCTTTCATTACAGAATATGCACTAAGGAGTTAAAAGGAATATTCAACATGTCGGCTAGCGCAAAAGCGGCCCGCATTCATGCTTATGGCTGGCCTGAAGTACTGGTATTTGGAGATATCGATGTAGCGGACCCGGGCCCGGGACAACTGCTTCGTGATACCGTAATCGAATTAGATTTCGTGTAGGTTTGTTACCGACGTGGAACATTCCAGTTTACGGCGTTCCCTGCCGTACTCGATAACGAGGCGGTGGGCGTCGTGGAAGCCGTGGGCGCCGATTTCACCGGCGTAAGGTGGTGATCGCGTGGGTTCCTCGGACGATGCACACGAAGCCTTTTAGACGTTTTGCCTTTATTCCGCGGATCGCGTTGAATCGTTCCGAACGGCATCAGTGATCAGCAGGCGGCCTCGCGCCTCTTAAAGGGACTGACTGCACGTTACTTGCCTAAGGAAATGGTTAAACTGCAAGCAGGCAATACCGTGCTTTATCACGCAACTACGGGCAGTGAGGGGCAAGTGCTCCTCAGTGGGCAAAGACCACGGGTATTTGAGCCATTGGGACCGTATCCTCCTCCAAGAAAATGGCCATTGCCCTGGCAGCAGGCTGTTCACATGTAATCAACTACCGCTCCGACAATTTTGCCCATCGCGTTATCGAGCTCACGGTAACATCGGCGTCAAAGTCGTATTCGATTGCCCTCGGCAAAGACACGTTTGCCGGCTCGGCAGCGGTTCCACGGCAAGCGGGCACGCTCTTCGTTTTCGGTCAAGCTTCCGGCAATCCCCCGCTCATCAATCTGTTCGATCTGGCGCCGCGGATGCTGAACCTGACCTCGCCGGTATTACTGGTGTACGTGGCCACGCCGTAACAATTAGCGTCAGCAGCGGAAGACCCTTTTCAGGCCATCGAGACCGGAAAAATCAATATGAGCCGAATCGGGTGTAGCTGTTCGAGCAATTGAGCGAGGCACACCGCGACCTTGAAGAACGGCGGACAACGGATGCTGCTGTTTTGTCCGTCTGATCTCGTAAATCCGCCCTAAATAGCTCGCAGGGGAATGGCTGCCGGTGAATGCAGGAAAACCGAATTGCGAAGGTGTCCAGCAGACCGGCTTTCATAAAGTTGCGCTCTCAGGCTCACTATCAAGGCACAAATCATACTTAGGGATGAATGCGTCATACGAACATACCTATGGGAAAACCCTATGCACTAGTGACGTACCGATTCATTCCATTACCATTTAGTCAGCTCTGACCAAACGAACTTTCGACTACTGTGCCCGCTCACCGCCATAAATCGCGCCTCGACTAATCTAGGATATTTATGAACTAAGCCGACCGGTTAATTAGAGTGAACACTATGAAGGCTTCTGTTCTGGGGCTTGCAATTACTTATCCAGCTGCGACGGGTTTAGTTATTACGCACGCTGTCGCCAACGAAACTTACGCTGCACCTGACGTTGTCACTGGCCTCGAAATAATGCCCACGACGAGGCGGCACCGCCCCTGCGACAGCACCGGGCCAGATCGGCGCCCCCTCAAATTGCCGAAGGCGGGTTGGACGAGTTGCTCGAAAGCCGCGTCGCTCAAGGAGGGGCGGCTCGCCTGCTCGAACGCGAACGTCGCATCGCGACGTCGGCAAAATCTGCGGCCTAGCAATGATGTTAACGCACACCTTAGATAAAGCGATGCGCGTCGCTGTCGGCGCATCTTTAGCGGCTCACCACCACCAGGTTTTGTTAGTCCTTGCAAAACCGGATTTAGCGCCGTTTTCTACAAAAGAGCGTTTTTTTCACCTGACAACAGCAAATGATGGAAGCGGTAGTCCGCTGCTGCCCGATTTGCCAATCGGCCAAGCGCCGAGGTGATTCAGGGGTTAATAGTGAACATTATGGTGGATGTTGATTGGCATCCTTGGCGAAACGTACTGCGCGCTCGGCTGGTTAGGACGCGAGATCTATCGTCAGGTGCTGCCGATTGCTGAACAGGACTTGCTGCAAAAGTTGCGCTGGATGAGAAAATTCGTCGCTGTGTTGTTTTATTAGGTGCCTTCGCGGTGCGCGGAAAGACCACCGGTGGATTGTTGAAGACGTCGACAAGAGGGTGGGAGAGCGAGCCCACTTCAACGACCCGGCGTTGAATGGAAATACCCCTCGGTAAAGCTGACCAGAGGGGTCAACCTGTTACTAACTGGAAGGTGCAAACATGCTGCTCACCCGTCTGTGCAAGCGTTTTCTGGAGTCAGACCGGCTGGCGTTTATCGCCTCTGTGTCAGCCGCCATGACTATCTCATGCATCAATCTGTTGATTGATTCGGATCTCGCGCATGCCGTGCTCTATATCACTCTCTTATTTATGTCCGCGCACGTTTTTTCCATCCGCGTAGTCACCGCCGTCGCACTGTTCTGTTTCATCCTGATTACCGGAAATTTCATCATCGAATACGTTTACGAGGCGGCCGGCAGTATTGCCGGTTACATCAGGTGCATTGTGTCTCTGGTCACCATCACCTTGCTGACATTACGCAGCAAATGGTCGACCAACGAATTGCGCCGTAATCAGGCATTTCTCATCGGGGCACAACGCTTGAGCCGCACCGGCAGCATCGGGTTGCGCTTCGATCACGGTTTTTGCAAGGAAATACGCTGGTCCGAGGAGTCATTTCGCATCTACGGTTTCACCCAGGATATCGAGCCGTCGTGGGCGCTGATGACCGCGCGATTACATGCTGATGATCGGTTACTCGCGGATGACTTGTTTGCGCGGTTAGCGGCGGGCGAAGCGGATGTGGAACTGGAACAAAGACTGGAAATGCCGGACGGCAATGTAAGGTATGTGCAAATGGTCATCAACGCCATCAATCCTGGCAGCAATACTCATTGCCGTGAGTATGTGGCGGCATTAATGGATATCACGGCAGCGAAAAATGCCGAACAAGCGCTCTTCGATTCCCAGGCGCAACTGGCGCACGTCACGCGTACGACGTCGCTGGGTGAGCTTGCTGCCTCTATAGCACACGAAGTGAACCAGCCGCTGGCGGCTATCATTTCGAGTGGAGAGTCGTGTTTGCGCTGGCTTGACCGGGAACAACCGGAACTTGGGGAGGCTAGGTTGTCGTTGCGGCGCATCATCCAGAGCTCGATGCGGGCCAACGACATCATCACAGGCATCCGCGCGCTGTCGAAGAAATGCGTGCCGCAACGTGCACACCATGCCTTCGACACAATAGTGACTGATGCCTTGATGCTGGTTCATCACGAGATGAGCCACAAACATATCAAACAGCATTTATCGCTGCAGGCCGGCTCTGTAGTCATAAATGGTGATCGCGTGCAACTGCAACAAGTCATTATCAATCTGGTGATGAATGCTTGCCAGGCAATGGGCAGCGTGCGCGATACAGCAAGATCGCTGAAAATCCGCACGTGGGTGGAATGGAACGAGGTAATGATCGAAGTCAGTGACACCGGATCGGGCATCGAAGCAGATCAGTTACAGTCTCTGTTTAACCCGTTCTACACCACTAAAGCCGAAGGGCTCGGCATGGGACTGTCGATTTGCCGATCAATCATTGAGTTTCATGAAGGAAGAATCTGGGCCACAAGCATCAAAGGACAAGGCGCCACATTTATGTTTGCTTTGCCCTCGGTAATCAACAAGCAGCCCGCCCTCGAGCCTCTCAAGGGGGGCCGGTGTCAGATCTCAACTCAGCATGAAACTCATTTTCAGTTAAAACCCCAATGCCCAACCCGTAGCGGCGTCATTCTCGCCCGATAAACAAATCCTTCTCGTAATCCTGAATTCATGGATAAAGTAATACCCTGGCAGCCAGCCTGCTGCCGATGGAGGCAGGTGCGCCGTTCTCATCAGCGAGTACGCACCATCGTTAATGAGCTTCGCCAACGAGCCTGCTCCAAAAAGGAGCCGCACCTACCCTGAAAATAAAGTGACCGCTAAACCTTCAATACCAGCAAAAATAACCGCTTGAGGGGGGTGCCAAAGTCGCAACGGAGGGCTCAAACCATGCAAACGACCAATATCCTAAAAATGCGGCTACCCCGCGAAAGGCTTTACCGTCGGCTGCCACCCGGCCAACGGAAGGGAATGGCAAATCGCCGTTACGAACTACTAACCGCTCGCCGCCGCCTCTTGCATCAGGCGCACCCGAACAGGTACTGACTCGTCAGAGTCATGCTCAAAGCGATTGTGCCAATCAGGGTGTTCGAACGCGACAGGAACAGCGCATCACCTGCGCAAGTCAACCGTTCGCCGCAAGACGTTACGTAGACAACGCAGTGCTCGGTAGTATGGGCACCGGTGAGTTTGACAGCCACTCCTGGCGCCGCTTTATTCTCATCCTCGAACGTTTGCACGTTGATGCAGTAATTGCTGATGAACTGATTGGCGGTGTCCCGCAGCAATTCCGGCACCGGTGGCTGTATATCGGTGGGAGTGAAGTGAGACGACGTCTAGAACACGATCTCCGTCGCCAACACGTGGATGCGTTCATTCGGAAGCAGCCGACTCTTCAGTTCGTCGACGAGCACTACACCAATATGGTCCATGTGCATAAGGGTAATCACTACATCGGTCACAGCCCCCCGATCAATACCGGTAGCCTCCAAGCGTTTGGAGAACTGCCGGCAACTGCCCACCCAGGCCAGCTTCGATCAGGATCATCTGATCGCCGCTGCGCACCACCGGCACGTTCAACGCCCAATCGAATGTGTCCGGTCCTAAATGCATGTCTCTGAACCAAGCCGCGCGTGCAGCAAGATCGGCGTTAGTGGACATCGTTGAGGTGAGCAGAGGCAGGCCCCCCGTTGCTGATCACTAGCACGTCAACCTCGCCAACCCGCAGCGGGTAGCGTGAGGGCACCAGCTCTTCGAACCCTGAAACAGCATGTCAGGTGGCGGACACGCTGGATTCTGACTGGCCATTTACTTTCTGATCGTGGATCTCAAGCGATAGGAAGCCGGCGAAGACGTCTCTGCTCTTTTAAACCGAATCGAGTAAGAGACGAAACGTAGACTATGCTGCGCTTGATTTTAGGCACTAGTTAATGAAAAGGTTGCGATGCCGCCTGTTCGACAAAACCCTCGTAGCCCCGTTGGATTGCCTGCGCGACTATTAATCTTGAACAAGTAACTTGTCAGGAGCTAACCAGAACGGAGCTAGACAAAGTGGCGTAGAGGATAGCGGGAGGATATTGGGTTTGACGACAATGCCCAACTCAGCAGCCATGAATGTCCTACGAGCTTCTATACGCGCATAAACAGCCGGATAGAGTAAACGCAATTGTTCACGCGTGGTTGCGTCCGCAAACGTGACTGCGTCTTCGCAATTAAGCGCCCAACCAGCGGGGACCGGGACAGGGATAACGTCTACCTGAAAAGGCATACCTGATGCGATTAGTTCTGACGATTCTGGACGGATCGGAGTGTGCAGCCACTCATCGTGGCCCACCAGACGACCAGGGTTGAGAGCAGAGTCCAATCCACCTTGCTTCAAAGTTGATGTCACCACGTCAAAGATTCGACCCCCTTTGACGCCAATGTCAGCAACCTCATACCATGAAATCAAACCCTTGAAATACGATTTCGCAATCTCTAGGAATTTTTCATCGCCATCGCTTATCAGGCCCGCTCGAGAAGAAAGCCCACCCCAATAGCTTACCGCCGTGGTGACGCCATCACCTCGATTTAAGACACGGGCGGTCGGACTCCGTAGCCCCACGACGGACTCGCCTTCGCCAGATGATGCGAGCATCAAGTGAGCATTCAACACCTCACCGGCGTACCCCATTCTCGAAGCGGCCTGGTATTCGGTATCGCCGACACGAATGCCGCTCACTATCCGCCAGGCTGCGGCAGAGGCTCGTGCCGCGCCCCATTCGCCAGCAGCAATTTGATGAACATCTACAACCGATCTCAAGCCTTTCTCAGGGTGCATGAGGACCGCAGTGCAGTCTGTCAGCGCAGCCGGGTCTACTGTGACACGCTTCAAGGTATCGACGATAAAAGCAGGTACTTGGAAAGTCGGTAGCTCGCCATACCACTCTTGCTCGCTGAGATACTTCCACCCTGCCAACCCGATAGTGTCACCTTTGCGCAAACCAACATCATTTAGGACGGCTTCCAGATTTGGTCGCTGACTACGGTCCTGTCCCATCAGGCTCATGGATTGACTGAGCACTAGCTCAAGGTTTAACAGGCCAGCCAAAGGTGCATAGCTGATCGATTCATTACCTACAACTAATACTTTGCGCTCGTTGTTTCGATGCGAGCACCATCCTCAGTTTTTACTAACACACCAATCATGAGGCATTTGAACTCTGCATTGACCAGTTCAGCCATAAACAGATTGGCGAGTCTTAGATCTACTGCCATCAACTGGGCCGCAGAAGCCGGGCCAGTTGGTGGCTGAGGGGGCATTCAAACTTTCAAAACTGCCGCCCCAGTCGTGCGCCGTTCCTCCAGATCACGATGCGCCTCCACCAGTTGCTCGAACGGGTATACCCGGCTCGGCTCTACCTTGATAAGGCCGCCGTCAATGGCATCGAACAAGTCCTTGGCGGCGCTGGCCAATTGTGGCGCCGTAGCGACGAACACCGGCAGCACGGGCCAGGTAATTTTCAATGAACGTGGCGCAAGGGCGAACGGGTCGATCAATGGCGGGTTGCCGGAGGCTTTGCCGAATACCACCAAAGTGCCTCGCGGCGCAAGGACGGCCAATGAGTCGTTGAAGGTGTCCTTGCCGACCGAATCGAATACGGCTTTCACGCCAACGCCGTCGGTCAATTGCTGTACCCGCTCGGCGAAATTTTCATTGCGGTAATTGATAACGTGATCGCAGCCAGCCGCGCGGGCAATGGTGGCTTTGTCGTCAGAGGACACTGTGCCGATAACCCGCAAGCCCAAGGCCTTGGCCCATTGCACGAAGATCAACCCGACACCACCGGCCGCCGCATGATAAAGAACCGTGTCACCCGATGCCAGGTCGACGACTTCCTTGAGCAGGTAGCGTGCGGTCAGGCCTTTGAGGAAGGCTGCGGCCGCCTGGTAATCGCTGATGCTGTCGGGGATGACCGCCACGCGGTCGGCCGGATAAAGGCACATGGTTGCGTAGGCGCCATGTACGTCGTCGGAATAGACCACACGATCACCTACCTTGACCGAGGTGACATCGCTGCCGACCGCTTCGACGATGCCCGCCGCTTCGTTGCCAAGAATCGCCGGGAAGGAGGGCACCGGAAATGTGCCACGACGGTAATAAACTTCGACGAAGTTGAGGCCGATCACAGTATTGCGAATCAACACTTGTCCGGCAGCAGGTGCATTGATTTGGATGTCTTCAAATACCAAAACTTCGGGTGCGCCATATTGATAAATGCACGCGGCTCTTGCGGGATAGGTCATAAGTTTTTCCTTTGCGATATTAAGTGATATCTGTGATTAATTGCGTTGAGACATAGCCTGGGTTTGATTTAGCGTAGAGAATCGGTTTAGCATCAGCCAGCTTTGACACGTGATACGGAGCCTAGATCTGCTAGTTTAAGTAATTCACGATTTAATTTACGTGTTGCGGAGTTACAACGCTTAAACGCAAAAAACTGTAATATTTGCCCGACAACATCGGCGGCCACTTACGACGTTTGGCAAATGAGACCGACACTAAGTGACGCCTGTATGATCGTACTACCCGCAGCGTCTGGCTAACCGATACCGGGGAAGTGTTCGCCAAGGTGCGCTGCTTGCTATTAATTGAAGTTTTGATTAAAAAGCTATTTTAATAGCGTTGACAATCCCTGCGTTATCTAGCTCCCAGTCGCAGCTGCAGCAATGTACTAGGTAAGTCCTTTCGCGGGATACTAGAATCAAGATTTTTGGTTTGATCAGTTCGGCCTGCTTTCAAATACATCTTTTACAACGGGCAAAGCCGAGTAGACAGTTGACCATCCTGAGTAGAATGCCAACTGCGTCATAATGTGAGAAACTTCCACTCGAGTAAGGCCAGAGTCCATGCTTCGATTGAGATAGTAGGACAGTACGGTAACCTGCGAAGTGGCAATTACCATGCAGACCGTGATTAGGCTCCGGTCCCGCAACGACAGCCCGGGGCGACGCCACACGTCAGCAAACAACACGTCGTTGGTGAATTGCACGAGCTCAGGCACTGTCGTGCCGAATTTATCGACGACAGCACGCGCACGCTGCTCTTCGGCAATGGCATCGACCGGGAGTAGATCGATTGTGGCCGGCGATAGCTGATCTGTCGTAATACCGCGCCGCTCGAAAATTACCTTTGTGACTGCCACAGCTAACATTGCATTCGCCCAGCCTGTATAGAATGCTAGGTGCGCAATGACTTCCGATATTTCGTCAGGACTAACGCCACTGTCGAGCGCAAGATCCAGGTAGCTGGCCATGTGTGCGGTTTGATTACGGGAAATCATTACCGTAAGTGCCACGAGGCTCCTATCCCTACCAGACAACTCAGGTCCTTCCCATAGCGCACCAAGGAGCACTTGCTTTGTATAACGTTCGAGTACAGGAGATACCGAATGCATGTCCTCGAACATGCTTAAAATTCCGGGCCGTTCTGACAGGCGCATATAAAATTCCAAGGTGGGGGCTGAAACTAATTAACATTTCCGCAGTAAAGTTTCAAAGAAGCGGAGACTAGCTTCGCTTCTTCACGTAGTAAAATTTCTCCAGTGCGGCTTTTAATTGAGCCTACACGCCAGTTATCTCTGAGTAAATTATACTGAAGTATAGGGAATGCAAACTTATTTCAGCTGTACAGTAGCAATTGGCCATTGTAGTTTTTGCAGCCAGCCACGCTGTGACTTCCCTTACTTGCGTTTGTTATAAAAAACTTGAACCAATTTGACTCCGTAGTTTAAAGATTTGTCTTGAATATTAATGCTAAGGCGGCGCCCATATGAAGCGACATATCTTAATCATCGGAGCAGGCTACTCAGGTCTCAGTGGAGCACTAAGTGTTGACAAGTGCTTGAAAGACCAGGGGTGTTCTGATATTTTCGTCACGGTTTTAGCGCCGCTGCCGATAGCCAATTCCGCGCCATATAGAGACGTTTTAAGCTCTAGGAAAATCGACACACTTTTTAATGAGTTGATTGATAGTCCACGCATTAAACATGTGGATGGGATTGTCAATAAAATAGACGTCTACAGCCGAAAAGTGATCTATACGGCATCACAAGGCATCAAATCCTGGATAAGCTACGACAAACTTATCTTGGCAAGTGGCAGGCATGTGGTAAGGCCAAATCTGGAAGGTGTAGAGCATGCTTTCGACATTAGTCCTATCGACACATCTGCTTGCATGGAAAAACATTTCGCAGCGCTCTTCGGTTACCCAGATTCGGAAGCCCGCAATACGTTAGTGATCTGTGGTGGGGGGGTCGCAGGGCTTGAATCGGCGAAACAGATAACTGCACGAATGCGCAGCAGCTTGGGCACGGAGGTAAAAATTAACGTTGTCGTGATCGACTGTGACGCCCAGATTGGAGCACGAAATGACGGCAGTAATAACCCGATGCTTGCCCGAGCATTGGCAGGGCAGAATATTAAATGGCACTTTAATGCGAAGGTCGCATCTCTTGATACCAATGGAATTGACTTGGTAGACGGGCAGCGCATTGAATCCAAGACAGTCGTCTGGACGGCTGGTCACAGGGCAAGCCATTTAACCGAACACATTGACTCTGAGCGCGATACATTTGGCCGACTTCATGTTGATCCGAACCTGCGGGTGAGTTCTCAGCAACATGTTTACGCGGTGGGAGACGTGGCAGTACTAAGCGCCGCGGATCACAGTTACTATCCGACACTTTCCTGCGATGTCTCTTGCCGCATGGGGGGGATAGTGGGGCTTAACGTCGTTGCTGATTTAACAGGCGAGCCTTTGAAAGCTTATACCATGACATGACCGAAAATATTCCCATCTAATAAAACCACTTGAAACGTTTGCGACTAAATACATTTATAAATTATCGGGTGAGCGTGAAAATCCATCCGCACTTTCCTTCGTATTGAGTATATACATGCCTTGGTTTTTAGATATGAAACTGAAGTCTAAACTTTTAATTGCATTCGGACTTTGCGCCCTGATAACTGTAGCGGTAGGCGTGCTGGGACAATCTGGCGCAACGAGACTATATTCATTGTTCAGAGAGACGGTGGATAATAACCTTTTTTGTATCACTAAAGTAGCTTCGGTCAAGACTAACGTGACTGCCACTAGTCGCGATCTATATAAAATAATCACCCTGACCACGCTAAACGTCAGCCAAGACGATCTAGCCGATTCACTCAGAAGCCTTAAAAACAATCAAAAGCAAGTGCTAGAAGATTTTAAAGCCTACCGCACGGCACCTTTGGAAAGCGATGAGCGTATAGCTGGCGATGCGTTTTAAAATGATTGGCCTGTCTACATCGCGGCAGTCGAAGAAGCGCTCATAGCGCTCCAGGACAAAGACAATCATCGAGTAGGTGTTATTGTAGCTACTGTGCTTTCACCTTACTACCGCAAGATAATGGACGAACTGAAGGTCATCATTGATTCCAATGCCCGTCAGGCTCTCAATGCCGCGGCCCATGGCGTCGATACCAACAATGAAGTTACTTGGTTGCTGTCTTTCGGCTCTCTATTGGCTGTGATAAGCGCCGTCACACTTGGTTTGATCGTAACGCGCATGATTACAAAACCTATATATCAATCGATGGAGGGTGCCTCTCGAGTAGCAAACGGCGATTTGACGCAACCTGTCGCTGTAGGTGGCAGAGATGAAACGGGGCAGTTACTTAAGTCACTAGCTGATATGCAGGCCAATCTTAGGAAGACAGTCCAGCAAATCGCGGGAGCCTCTAATCAGCTTGCATCCGCCGCTGAAGAATTGACGGTCGTGACAGACGACAGTACGAAAGCATTAGTTCGTCAAAATGACGAAATTCGACAGGCAGCTACTGCGGTCAATGAGATGACGGCAGCAGCTGAGGAGGTGGCGCGCAGCGCTGCTAGCGCATCGCAAGCATCGGCGCGTACGGCTGATGAGGCGCTGAGGGGACAGGCGCAAGTGCAGCAGGCCGCCCGTGCGATGGATACCATGGCATTAGAGATTACTGATTCAACGCAGCAAGTCGAAGAACTCGCGGGTCAAATTCGCGATATCACTGTTGTCCTTGAAGTAATTCGCAGCATTGCCGAAAAGACAAACTTGCTGGCGCTCAATGCCGCCATCGAAGCCGCGCGAGCAGGCGCGCAAGGACGAGGGTTTGCAGTCGTTGCGGATGAAGTCCGAGCTTTGGCGTATCGCACTCAAGTTTCCACAGGTGAAATAGAATCAATGATCAATGCGGTCCGTAAGCGCGCTGACGCGGCTGTGAAAGCTATGGGCAAAAGCCAAACGCTCGCTTTGAATACTCAGTCGTTAGCAGCCGAGGCAGGCTTGGCGCTCGAGCGTATCAGCGAAGGAGTTAATCATATGAACGAGCAAAATCTCGTAATCGCCAGTGCGGCCGAAGAGCAAGCGCAGGTAGCGAGAGAAGTGGACCGGAATTTGGTCAACATTCAAGATTTGTCCGCTCAGACCGCTACAGGTGCAAACCAAACAAGCTCCTCCAGCCAGGAACTCTCGCACCTTGCATTGTCATTCAACTCGATGGTGGGCGAATTTATTCTATAAGTTGATACCGGCAGTGCCTCTCGGTCCGGAAACGGTTCAACCAACCGACTGATTTTCGGGACGATATTCACACTACTGAAGTCTCACACCGATTCACATTTTAAATGTAGGCAGTGGAAGGTGGACTTCATCCAGGCTTGCATGCGAGCCAGCATACAACGCGAACTGTTGCAAGAAATGGGCTCACTCATGGCCGCCACCGATATGTGCGGTGCTCGCGTTAAATCGTGTGGCTCCCGGGCACTATCCTAGGCTCCGCCCCTATCTTTCTAGCCCCTGAGCCTCTCCTGCTACCCAATCCAGTGTGCATGGGCTCACTGGATTCGGAATTTTGTTAGGATTAGTTCTATTGCTGAGGAGCCTTAATTACCGATCAGTTAGCTGAGTCGGGCGGCAAGTAAAATTGGATGATGGCTCCTCGGGGGTGATTCGGACTTGCCCATAATCGTCCTCCATGCGCCTCGATGATAGAACGGCAGATGGAAAGACCCATGCCCAAGCCAGACGCCTTGGTGGTGTAGAAGGCCATGAAGACCTGCTCAGCTTGTCCTGGGGCGAACCCCGGGCCCGTATCGCTTACCTGCAAGAGTACGCGCCCCTGCTCGTCCAACTTCGCACTGATATTCAAATGTCTGTTAATGTCTTTTAAAGTACTCATTGCCTCAAACGCGTTGAGGATTAAATTCAAGACCACTTGCTGTAGCTCGATACGATCGCCTTGAACTAACGGCAAATTTTCCATGATATTTGTCTGCACAGAAACGCCATGGTTTGATGCCTGACCACGAGTGAATTCGATCATTTCGTCGATAGTCTTGGCGATATCAATTGGTCCTTTTTGAGGGGGGGCCTTGCGGATATGACCTCGGATCCTATCCAGAACATCCGCCGCGCGACGAGCATCCTTGATAACATTTTGGAGTACCAGTTTGGTCTCGCCAAGATTCGGTGGCTGAGCATCCATCCAGCGAAGTGCAGCGTGAGCGCCCATTGTGGTTGCGGCAATGGGCTGGCTGACCTCATGAGCGATCGAGGCCGCGAGCTGTCCCATCGTTGCAACACGATTCGCGTGCGCCAATTCAACCTGTACATCGCGGTAGCGCTGTTCACTTTGGCGGGCCTTTTCTTCCGCTTGCTTGCGTTCCGTCAGGTCTAACACGAATGCGACCCCCTCATTGCTCCCTGCCTCGAACGTCGCCAAACCGATAATAATGGGCAGCAGGCTTCCGTCTTTTCTAATGTACTCTTTCTCGAAAGGACGGGCGCTGCCAGCCTGCAGCGTTTCAATCAGGGTATTTTCACTGGCCTCAAGATATTGCGGTGCCGTCAGATCTCTCCATCTAACACGACCGGAGACAATATCCTCACGCTCATAACCCACCATGCGTAGAAACGCGTCGTTGGCTTCCATTATTTCTCCGTCGGCATTCCAGAAAATAATGCCAATGATATTAGAATCCACAAGACGCCGAATCTTGGCCTCGCGCTCTGCTACATCGCGATATAAATGAGCGTTTTCCAGAGAGATAGCCGCTTGGGATGCGACCAGTTTCAAAACAGCAATTCGTGTCGGGCTGAAGGCGCCTGTCGTCAGATTGTTCTCCAAAAAAAGCGCGCCAATGAGCTTGCCATGATTCATCAACGGCAGACAGAGAACGGAACGGGAGCGATGGATCAGGATGTAGGGGTCGGAGGCGTACAGGGGCTGAGTGTAAGCATCATCCAGTACAATGCACTCGTGGGTACGCAGCACATAGTTAAGGATCGCTTCGGGCAGTTGCTCCGAACTTACTGGCACGTCGCTCAGCTGCAATTGAGGGGTATCGCACCCCGCCCTCGCCTCAGCAATGATACGATGCTTGCTACCCTTGCTGCGTACTAGCAGACCTCGCTCTGCACCGGCTTGTTCGATGGCCGTTGTCATGACCATATCAATGAGCTTTTCAAGGACGATTTCACCTGATACGGCCTGCGATACTTTCAGAACAGTGGCTAAATCAAGCTGCTCTACAGGCGTAGTGATCGTTGTCACAGGGCCGAACGCGGGTTCTTCCACACGCAGATATGAGTAAATCCCTTCGAGCTGCCGGACCTTGCCATCCGCGCCCCAGCGCTGATAACCATAACGAGCATCGCGCATATATACCCGAGCGATCTTGGCAAGGCCCCGTATTTCGTAGAAGCGCGAGGCGAGTTCATTGGCCAGTGCTCCGATATGGGTGAACCCATTTCGCTGCGCGGAGTCGATTGCCTCCTCATACAAATGCTCTGCTTCCACCTCGCGGTTTTCAATCCGGGCAATTTCGGCACCCACCAGTGCTCTATGGCTAGCGAAATTCGCTGGACAAATATCTGCCCAACCTTGCAATTTCGAATGGTGCGCATTGAGAACCTTCAGGTGTTGCTGTCTATCGCTGTTAAGCGCGCCGGAGCATAGACCCGCCCTCGCCAGCGCGTCATACAAATAGTACTCGGCTTCCTCTAGAAACGAGTGCGATACATCGAGTAAAGGTTGCGCTTGCAGCGCTGCCGCGATAGCCGACATAAAGTCGCCGGCAAGATAGCGAGCTTGTAACTTCCGAATCCAATAACAACAAGTCAAAACTGGAGAGGTTATAGAAACGTGGACTTCAGCTTCTTCCTCATTAAACTGCTCGCAATCGAGATGGCCAAATACTGGCGTTAATCCCCGCAACATTCGAATCAATGCTAGCTGGTTTTCGATAAAATCGATGACAAGGCCGAAGTGCACTTTTCTCGCGTACGCAAGGCGCTGTTCTGCTTCACTCTGCAACTCAGGCAGCCGTTCACCAGAGAATAACAAGTTAGACACGATAATGTTGCAAGCGAAGGCACCATATGAGTAATCACCGATCCGGTTCGCAGCATCAAAAGCTCGATCTAACAATACTCGGCAACTGCGTACAGGTTCTGCCCAGCGCGCGACAAATAGTGCAAAGGACAAGTACGTACGCGCCTCATACCGTTCCAGTTGTAGGCGCCTCACAAGTTCGCAACCGAGGTGGCCAAATCGAAATCCAGCTTGGAAATCACCAAACCGCTGTCCGGTGACGAGAGAGAGATTGGCGTAGGCAACGCAGGATGCATCGCTGTTACCGAACTCAAGACTGAGATTGATCGCCTTACAAATCGTCAGACAAGCGAGGTTGGCATCCGTGTGCAAAGCTGGTGAGAACAGCATTGTCAATGCTCGGAGTGTGGCGACGGCGGCCGCATCCTCCATCGGCGGCAAATCTATAAGCTGCTCGATAGTCTGTATTCCGAGCCGCGACCAAATCTCTTCGTATTCGCATCTGACTGCCTCGTCCTCCGGATGAGCCGACCATTCGATGCCGACACGCCGCAGAAAGGACAAGCAGACAGCGACTGCCAAATCACTGCGATCAAGGAGCAAGTTCACATTCATCTGCATGCAGGCCAAATAACCCTGTTCGGCTATTGTTAACGTATGATCCTCAAGCGCCTGCAGTCGCTGGTCAGCGACGAGTATTTGCCCCGTCAGTAATTCGCACTCCGCCAGGTTCAACTCCAATGAAAATTTCAGATCATGGCAATCGATCCAGCATTGGGCATTCAGCAATTGCGCGCCCGTCGTAAAGTATCTAAGTGCCAAATCATAGGCTGCCGATCCTTTGGCGCGCTGGCCCGCTATAAAATTGAATCTGGCCAAATGCTCTCGTTCACTCTGTTTTGTAATAAGTGAAACTCCGCGATTGAGCTGGCCAACGATTTCAAAAATGGTCTCTTCGTGCTTTTCCACAGGTGTTTCGGCAATTAACAGTCGTCCAATCTTCAAATGAGTTTGCGCGAGCATCTCTGGTTGGATCAGTGAATACGTTGCCTCATGGATCCGATCGTGAGCGAATTGAAAGACGCCGTCTGACCGTTCGATAAGCTCTTGGCGAATCGCAACCGATAGTATCTTCTGTAGTTGCGGGCGAGGAATGCCAATGATTGTCGCGAGAGTTGAGGTATCAACTACGTGCCCCAGACAAGCCATCATCTGCAGCGCCCGGAGCGTGACGGGCGGCACGCGCTTGAGCTTCTCGACCATCAAATCCACGACGTTATCGGTGTAACCTTTCGCGTAGATCTGATCAGTATCCCACAGCCATTCCCTACGCTTGTGGTCGTAGTCCAACAACTTTTCTTCGGCGAGTGCGTGAAGAAATTGAATCACAAAGAAAGGATTGCCGGCCGTCTTGTCGTGTACCAGCTGTGCCAGTGTTTTTATCGGCCTCAGCTCAGTGTGTAGCGCGTCGCTGATCAACTGTTCTACGTGCTCAATCGCAAGCGGCGTTAGCCTAATTTCAGTGATCGGAATGCCTACATTTTTTAGCTTTTGGAGCCTCATAACCAGAGGGTGATCGGCGCCGACTTCATTATCACGATAGGCACCCACTAGCATAAGATGACTCAACGCCGAGCGAATGAGCAGGTCTTCGATCAGCTCAAGCGTCGCGGTGTCCAGCCACTGTAAGTCGTCGAGAAACAGCACCAGTGGATGTTCAGCGCCGACAAACACTCCAATGAATTCTCCGAACACTAGTAGGAAGCGGCGTTGGGCTTGCTGCGGATCTAGTTCTGGAACTAAAGGCTGCTCGCCAATAATCAGTTCCAAATCAGGAATTAGATCGGTTATGAGACGACCGTTAAGGTCGAGTGCCTTGAGTAACGCCGCGCGCCAGTGGTTTAATTCGGTATCACTCTTTCCAAGGAGCGTACGGACCAGTCTTTGAAATGCCTGTATAATCGTTGAATAAGGGATGTCCCTTTTGTATTGGTCAAACTTGCCATAGGCCATTAGTCCCCCGGACGGGACCAAAATTTTATGCAATTCGTTGACCACGGAAGACTTTCCCATGCCAGAATAACCGGAAACCAGCAACAAGCCGGACACGCCGCTTTCAACTATCCGCCCGAACGTTGCGACCAGTTCCTCAACCTGTCTCTCACGGCCGTATAGCTTCTCTGCAATCAGCAGACGTTCTGATCCACCGTGTTCATCCAGCGGAAAATCACTGATGGTGCGTTCAAGCTGCCAGTCCGATAAACAGCGTCGCAAGTCATGTTCAACACCCTCCGCAGTCTGATACCGCTCCTCAGCAGTTTTAGCGAGCAACTTCAGGACTATCCGTGAGAGAACCTCCGGAACGGCATCAATGCGCGAGCTCGGTGAGGGTGGCATCTTGGCAATATGGCAGTGAACCCATTGCATAACATCCAAGGCTCTAAATGGCAGCTCGCCAGTCAACATGTGGTAAAGAGTCACGCCCAATGAATAAAGGTCACTTCGCGAGTCGATCGAGCGATTCATCCTGCCAGTCTGTTCTGGCGCCATGTAAGCAAGCGTACCGGCCATAATTTCCGTGGCCTGCCGTTCACGTGGTAAGTGAGAGGCGAGCCCGAACCCGGTGAATCTAGCTTCGCCGTGAGTACAATCGACGAATATGTGCGTAGGTTTTATATCTTTGTGGATGAGCCCACTCTGGTGGAGTTTGCTAAGCGCTGCGGCAATGCTTATAGCAAGACGCAAAAAGGTGGCAGTCTCGATAGGAGCATTGAGCATCTGCACTAACGGCACGCCACCCGGATCTTCCAATACCAGAACAGTTTGGCCATACTTTTCGCGCACGAGCGCAACAGGACGAACTGCCCATTCTTTCTTAAGCTCTTCTTTCAGTCCGTACTCGTGAGAGAAGCTATCTAGGACTTCGAGCGTTGGATGGTCGGAGGCGGGGCGAGCAACCAATATTTTTTCGTAGCCTTTTTCGCCCAGGCGTTGGCCTCGACTGAGAACTCGTTGACCATCGCCCCACAATACCTGCATGCTTTCGTCCATCACTGAAACTTCTCCGCCGGTTTTACATCCGCTGCCGGGTCTACTAAACCTTGAGCATTACGCAGGCCTTATTTACATTTTAGAGAATTTACTCGCATACAGATGCTCAACACGCCAGTGTGCGGAGGAAGCAACCGGACATATGCGCCAATGCCCTCACCACTCGATATACAGTTAACACTGTGAGAAACGCCGTGACGATCTGTAAATGTTGAGTTATGGATCCAACCTTGTCGCCTCGAGGTATCTTAGCCTTAGCTAAAGCCTTTGAAACGGCAAGTGATTTTCCGCAAAAAAGCCGTGCGGACTAAGCTTCTCTCCGATAACGGCCTGGGGATTTACCGTGGATGCGCCGAAACGCTACACCGAAGGCCGCATCGGAGAGATAACCGAGAGATCCGGCAATCTTCGAAATACTGTCAGCGCTGTTTCTCAAGCGGGCCGCCGCAACACGCATTCGCCAACCGGTGGCGTATTCCACTGGAGCCTGGCCTACTCGACTTTTGAAAATCGCGGCGAAACTGGAGCGCGACATGCAGGCTATATCGGCCATCTCTAACAGTCGCCACGCTTTTTCAGGCTGTCGATGAATAGCGCGTAACACTGGCGCGATGGCTAAGTCTCGCAACCCACCCAGCCAATTAAGATCTGCCAAATCTGCGGTGAGTATGTGGTGGCGTAGCGCATGCACAAAGATCATCCGTAGTAGGTCGTTGCACATAGCGAACGCGCCGACTTGGTCGGAGAGCCATTCACGATCGAGTTCGTCGAGCAACCAAGCGAGAGACGTCGCGCGCTCAGACTTCGCTTTGATAACGACAACGGATGGCAATAGATCAATTAATTCAGCTGCGCCGGGGCTGGCAAACGAAACACTGCCTCCCAACAGCTCAACGTCATTACCCACCCCGAACGTAGCTGATATAGCGTTACTCGCGAAGACTTCAGCTACATCAATCGGCTCCACGTCTGGCGCGCTGGCCAATGTGAAGGGTATGCGTGAAATCACAAAACAGTCTCCTGCTCGCAATAGGCATGGAGCCATATCGTGCACCAGGAGCCAGCATTCACCATGCCTCACTACATTGAATTTTAATTCGATAGGTCGAAAGCTCAGGGCCCAGGTGCCTCCTGCTTGCAAACGAGCAGAGCAGGCTGCCCGCAATCCTGATGCGGCTAGTACGTCAGATAATGGATCGGGGACAGCGCTTTGGATGATCACGATAAAAATTAGGACCTAGTGAACTGGTTCGTCCAGATAGCCTAAAGAAAAATGGCGTTTTCCGAAACCTACATAGGATCTATGAAATGGCCACTCTCCAAAAACCTATTGACAGCCCATTCACCGCCGCCAGCACCGCATCTGAGATTATGGCTGGAGTTGATTTAACTGGCCAACTGGTAGTGGTCACAGGCGGCTACTCTGGAATCGGTCTCGTCACTGCAAAAAGTCTCGCCGATGCCGGTGCGCAGGTGATTGTGCCGGCCCGAGATCTTGAACGTGCCCGCGCAGTCATCAAGGGTACCGATAATATCTCCATACACCCCATGGACCTCATGAATCCAGAGTCGATTTACAACTTTGGTCAACTTGTAGCGAGCCATGGTCAGCCCTTATCGCTGCTGATTAATTGCGCGGGAGTTATGGCTGCGCCTCTGATGCGCGATGCCGATGGGCACGAAAGTCAATTCTCCATCAATCACCTCGGTCACTTCCGTTTGACATGCGAACTCTGGCCGGCGCTGATTGCTGCAGGGAAAGCCAGGGTTGTGTCGATGTCGTCCCGAGGACATCAAATAGCGGGAGTAGATTTTGATGATATTAATTTTCTCCAACGGCCGTATGACAAATGGGTTGCTTATGGGCAGTCCAAGACAGCCAATGCGCTATTTGCGATGGCGCTGGACCGGCGTGGTAGCGGCCATGGCGTGCGCGCATTCTCTTTACATCCTGGACAAATTTTGACTGATTTAGCACGTCACCTTACCGCCGAAGAGATCGCCGGGTTCGATGCGCTGGATGAGCAAGGGCGGCCACGAATTTCTCCTGAGGCGGGGATGAAATCTGTTGAGCAGGGTGCCGCGACTGGACTTTGGTGTGCGACTAGCGAAGCGCTCGATGGGAAGGGAGGCGTTTATTGTGAAGATTGCAATGTTGCGCCCATGAACGAATTGGACGCAGGCAGCAAAGGTGTGGAAATATGGGCGGCAAACTCTGATTTCGCCGAGCGCCTGTGGACGATGTCGGAGCACTGGGCGGGAATGACAGTCGATTGAGTTAAATTTCTTGAGTGCTTCAGCTTCAGCGCCACTTTGGGTCGATTGCTGCACTTCGCCGCTGGCTGGGCCGGGCAGTAATGCGGGCGGTTATTTTTGCTTTGTAGGTAGATTCTCCGCCCCTTCGGTTACTGTAGAGCTAAATGCCGGCATTTTTTCGTACCGACGTTAGCTCGAAAGATCACAGCAAGCGCTACAGCGCCGAGACATTGCGCAGAACCTCTAATGGACAGTCTCCTCATTGCTATGAACACCCAGGGATGCCGTGATCACCATGTGCGGTATGCCGCGCCTGGTGGTGCGGCTGTGTTGTTTTCATCTCGTTTGATGGCATCCGAGCGGATCGCGGGTGTTCTATGACCTGATGCGAATCAGATAAGGAATAGGCGATGGAAAAGCTAAAGTGTCTGGAAAGCGGTATCGAAGGATTCACTACGCTTTTGAAAGGAGGACTCGTCGCTCGTTCCCTGATTTCGAGAGCAATCACAATCAGCGCGCTGAATTGAGTGGCGTCTGCTTCTGGCCGGTAGCAGACTGTCTTGCAGTACTTGTACACCTGCCAAAACTCATCGATTGGCTTTGCGAAATACTGGCCAAGCCATACCATGGCGTCACGCTCAACTAATGGCTAATGGAATGGCACTCAAACTTAGACCTGCCTGTGTTCTCGATCTTCCGGCCATCTACCGAGGCGAGGAGACCTACATTCGCTGTTGGGAACCCGAGCATGAAGGCACTTGGCGCACCCAACTGGAGCGGCACCTGACGCGTTGGGTCGAGAACTTTGACCGTATGACAGTGGCTCTCGTAGGTCACCATTTCGCCGGCTACTCACTTTGGACCTCTGAGCAGCATTACGCAGAGCTGTGCACGCTCCATGTAAGTCCGGCACATCGACGTAGTGGGGTGGGTACAGCTCTCCTGGAAGCCTATGCAATGGATGCAGCGCGGCATGGATTCAGTCAATTGCGGTTGAGTGTTCGACCTGATAACCCGGCTAAGAAACTGTACGAGCAAGCGGGATTTTTGTGCACTGGTATCGGAGCACATGGTTACCTGATGTATGAGCGCCAAACTTGATGGTTTCGGTGTGCGTCTCCTTCTGGCCGATTTATGCCTATCGCGACTGGCTGAAATCGACCCTAAGCAGCCTCTGACCATCGGCTGCTATCGGTCGATTAAAAGTCATTGGCTAATCGGTTCCGCTTTGTACATCACCGCAAACCCGTAGCCGTTGGCAAAACACACTCTTTAGCGCGAAGCGGTGATCCCTTTGTACATCCGTGATTTAACGGTATGTTGAAGTCCTCAACTCAAGGACGACCCATGGCCATCCATGCACCCACCCCCACGCAAAAACACTTGGCAGTGTTAATCGACGCCGACAATGCTCCCGCAGCAATTGTCGAAGGTTTATTCGAAGAAATCGCCAAGTACGGCGTCGCTAACGTCAAGCGGATCTATGGCGACTGGACTGGCCCTCAGTTGGGTGGATGGAAAAAGGTGCTACTCGACCATTCGATTCAGCCTATCCAACAGTTCGCGTACACCAAAGGTAAGAACGCAACAGACAGTGCCTTGATCATCGACGCAATGGACCTGCTGTACACCCGACGCTTCGACGGTTTCTGCCTGGTTTCGAGCGACAGTGACTTCACCCGCCTCGCTTCGCGGTTACGAGAAGAAGGTTTGACGGTCTACGGGTTTGGTGAAGAAAAAACCCCGAGACCGTTCGTGTCGGCCTGTGACAAGTTCATCTATACCGAATTGCTGCGCGGTGAAGTGCTTGTTGCTGCAAGCAATGGACATGGTCGACCCGAACCTGAGCCACCCGCCGAAATCGAGGCCGTCAAAGTCGCCAGTACGCCCGAAGTAAAAAAGCTACCCAAGGCACCAGTAAGTTTCATCGCAAAGATCTTGGATGACATTGCCGATGAGGACGGCTGGGCTCACTTGGGTGCGCTGGGCACCAATATCAGCAAATTGAGACCTGAGTTCGACCCTCGCACCCATGGTTATAAAAAGCTCAGTGAGTTGATCAAGGGGTATCCGCATACGTTTGAACTGCAAACTAGAGGAACGTCGGGAGTGGGTGGTTCAATACTCTATGCCCGACACCGGCAGCCGAGCTCGTAGCCCCCGTCACCAACGACCGCTCTTGGCCGTTTTCTGACCTCGCTTAGTGGGTGAACTGCCAGGATTTTCCTAGACGATGAGTGAGTAATTGCATGGTCAGCAAATAGTAATAGCGCGTCGATTCAGTGCGCTGGTTTAGATGGTGATTCAAAAACCATGCAAGGTGTTTTCTCTGCCAAGTCCATGGATTGTCGCATTGCCAGCGCTCAGCGATCGCTGTTTGGATAGTCTTCGCCTGACGCAGATGGCGTTGGCGTGTGGTGTGTGACCCGGTGAATACGCCCGCCAGGAACAGCTCCATATCGAATGCCGTGTTCATGCTCGACCACCAATGTACGCCGATACCACGCCGATACGGCCGTGCCCCAGCTCATAGCTGATTTGTACTCGGGCCTCCTGATCAAGGTGTCGGTTGAGCTGATAGCAATGGCCACCGTTGATAGGCGCGGGATGATGGGTGATTTGCTCGTACCGTTCGCATGCATAGGCTGCCCGCAATTCATGGAAGCCTTTGAGGTTGTTCTTATGGAGGATGTCCCGTGCGGGGCCGACGATTCCCTGCAAGAAATCGAGGTAGCGTTCGTTCGGTGCAAGCAGGTTGCGGCTATCGTCGGGCGAGACCTTTTCGGCAAACCTCAGTGCGTCATGAATATGATCATCCTCCCTGATCCAGCGAGGTGCTGACGCGCCTGAACGGCCACCTTTGGTACCGTCCTGGATGTTGATCTTGCCGTATTGTTCGGCCTCATGCTTCAAGCGCGGAAGGTCGGCCAAAATCGCCTCGCGTAAGCGCATGCCTGTGGCTCGTGCCAGCTGCACGATGGCAGCCGCGCGCGGCAGTTGGTATTCGCAGAGCGCCTCGACGATCCGCTTCACCTGTTCACGATCCTGGCCTTGCGGGGCTGCGGTGCGGACGGTTGTGCGCTGCAGTCCTAAAGCCTTGCTCGGACTCGACACCTTCACATACTGATCACCTCGCAGCGCGGCCATGGTCCGATTCGCACTGGATAATCGGTTTTGCGCAGTCGCGATAGCGAGCTCACCTTGTTCAACTTGCTGGCGCAGATACCCGGCGTAGTCCAGCAAGGTCTGCCGATCAATTTGTCGCGCATCGTTAAACCCTGGTCCATCCTCCGACCGACACCAGCGTACAAACGCCTGCCAGCGATCACTGTGCGCCTTGACCGTGCCGTAATGCCCACCGCCGAACATGTCTTTCAACGCCTGCGGCCCGGCGTAGCTCAATTGCCGGCCATAGCCAAAATTGCGCTCGTCCCGTTTACCGACCAACGCCATGATCAAACTCCTCTCGAAGTCAAAACGTTGAAGCTTTTCCCCACGTCATCCCGCCAAGAATGTTGAGTGTTATCAGGGATCAAGGCCCCTGCGACCTGTGAGGGTTGTCCACTAGCGCGGGACCGGCGGCTCCTTACGACCGGGAGCTTGGGCATCTCATGATCTGGCCTCCTGAACACCGTTACCGGTGGGCGGGTGGAGGCTGCACTGGCTGACGAGACCAGTGCCGCGAGATCCTGAGTCAGGTGAAGGCAGTGAAGCGATGACCGGGGCATGCCTGACTGTCAGTCAGGTGCAGTCCATCCCGTGGGCTGCGGCACCATCATCTGCAT
>Ga0247742_10000169_pt1 | contig 56803 bp, 63 predicted proteins | sample UWRJL208509C2_FD_180944 | JGI IMG/M metagenome (GOLD analysis project Ga0247742, IMG submission 180944) | Plant litter microbial communities from Arlington Agricultural Research Station in Wisconsin, United States - UWRJ-L208-509C-2 | ecosystem: Environmental > Terrestrial > Plant litter >...
CGCTTCGATAGACCATCCCCGACATGCCGACAACACCAAGCCGGTTTCAACAGGGCAGTGGCGTTTGCATCGGAGTAACAGAGGGACAGGCGATAGGGAATTATACAATATTGCCCATGAGTTGCGGTCCCGCGTTGGTCGTCGGTTCACATCTGTTCAAAACCATGGATTGGCACCGCCTTCAAGATTGTGTCGTTTCCTCGGAAAGGCTTTGGGCCAACTAATATAGTCCGAGATAAGCGCAGGTGCTGCGTCGGCAATACCTGGGAACCGACGTTCTCTGGCCGGGCGCCGTGAATTCGCCCACCCCCTGGGTGAGAAGAGCGCGGTAAGACCGCTCCGCCCATGAGACACATCAAGCCGCTATGCCAAGGGTGCGTGTCGTCGGTGTCGCCATATCTAATCGTGTGACTTCATAATCCAACGTTATGAAGTCATGCACCGCCACAACTTGTGAGGTCCGCATTCGCCGGTCTATGCCTCTTACAACAACAGAGGAATATAGGTATGCAGGACAATACGCGTTGCGTTCACCACCCCGTCGTTTCGCTTGAAGGCTTTTCGAGCCTTGCAGTGCCGACCTATCGCGCTTCGACGATTGTCTATCCCGATGCGAAATCGTTTTCGGCGCGTGGAAAGCGTGGTTTTGACGGCTATACCTATGGGCTACACGGGACGCCGACGACCCGGACCCTCGAGGCTCAACTCACTTTGCTTCATGGCGGTGTTCGCACGATCCTCGTACCATCGGGTCAAGCTGCTGCCTCGATGATCCTTCTGACTTTCCTGATGCCAGGCGACAAGGTCCTGATCCCTGACAATGTCTATTCGCCGGTCCGATATTTCTGTGCCGATTACCTCAAGCCGCGCGGGATCGACTACGGGGTCTACGACCCGCTGATCGGTGCTGGAATCGCTGACCAGATCGATGAGCGAACCAAGCTTGTTTGGATCGAGTCCCCCGGCTCCGGGACGATGGAAGTGCAGGACGTGCCCGCAATCATTCAGGCCGCGAAGTCCAAGGGGGCACTGACGGCATGTGACAATACCTGGGCATCGCCGCTCCTGTTCAAGCCGCTTGCCCATGGTGCTGATTTTGCGGTTGAGGCGCTGACGAAGTATATTGGCGGCCACTCGGACCTTCTCCTAGGCTCAATTACGGTGGCCGACATCGAATTGCGTCAAAAGATCAAGCTGGTGCTGCGTGACATGGGGATCGGCGTTTCTCCGGACGAAGTCGCATTGGCGCTGCGTGGCATCGAGACGATGGGCGTGCGACTGCGCCACGTTGGCCGCGTCTCCGAGGAATTTGCGCAGGCCCTTCAAGAAAGTCCTGTCGTGGAAAGGGTTTTGCATCCCGCACTGCCGTCGTGCCCGGGCCACGAATTCTGGAAGCGCGATTTCGGTGGTTCTGCCGGCGTATTCAGTGTGGTCCTTAAACCTGGCGCCGAAGCAAATCTCGAAACCGCGATGACAGAGCTCAAGATCTTTGCGATCGGTGCTTCCTGGGGTGGGACGCGCAGCCTGATCGCGACGACGGCCTTGAAGGAAGAACGAACTGTAAAGCCGTGGACCTCGCAGGGAACTGTCCTGCGGATCTCTATCGGCCTCGAAGACGAGCAAGACCTCTGGCAGGATGTCTCTGCCATGCTTGGCAAACTCCAATCCTGATCACCGATCCCGCCCATGATCTTCGAAGACCCTCGCATTAGCGGGGGTCTTCTGCGTTGTGCCGGCGGAAAGCTTTTCAGAAATGCCTTGCCTTGGGCAATAGGCGAATGTCTCTACGAAACGAATGAGCGGCAGATAGGGCGCGACGATGAACTTCCGACAGTTAGAAATCTTTGCAGCGGTCATGCGGTCTGGTACCGCATCGAAGGCGGCGGATTTGCTTGGCATAACTCAGCCTGCCGCCAGCCGTGCGCTTTCGGAGATGGAGCTGGATCTCGGCTTTCCGCTTTTCGACAGGGTGCGGCAGAGGCTTGTTCCGACGCCTGAGGCCTGGCAGTTCTACAAGTCCGTGGAGGCGTCTTTCCGGGGAATGGACACGATACGGGCGGAAGCCGCCCGAATTCGTGACCAGGGCACTGGGCGCCTGCGGATCGCAACGCTGTCTCTGCTTGGATCAACCCTGGTTCCGAAGGCGATTGCCCGATTTCGGGTGAGACATCCTGATGTCAATGTCACGCTTCATGTACTCGTATCCCGTGACGTCAGGGATCTGGTGGCATCGGGTCAATTTGATGTCGGGCTTGCAGCCGATGAGATAGACGTTACCGGCGTAACACATCAGCTATTCCTGTCGCCACAGGCGATGATTGCGATGCCTGTCGGGCATCCGCTGTCAGAAAAACAGGTGATCCAACCAGCCGATCTCGCCGGCTATCCGTTTCTTGCCTATGTGCCAGAGGATCGGGCGCGACAACGGCTTGATGCGATTGTGGCGGCTGCAGGGGTGAAGCTCGACGTCGTGGTCGAGACGATCTATGCCTCTACGATCTGCGCGCTGGTCACCGAGGGAGTCGGGATCGGCCTCGTCAGTCCTTATGTCGTTGGCAACCTCGATCGCTCGCGGGTCGTTCTGAAGCCATTCGAACCCGCCGTGCAGATCAAAACTCTGTTGATCCTTCCGCCGGGCAAAGCCAAATCGCTTCTGGTTCGTGATTTCATCACTGCGCTGATGGAATCCCGATAATGTGGGCCCGGACTTCATAACCCCACTGCATGAAGTCATGACGCAGATCCCCTTGTTCGACGGCGGGCCGAAAAATACGATCCTGCCTGTCTAAGCGATGTTTCTCCGCCGTACGAGAGGACACGCGACAATCTCCAGAAAGAGGAACGTCATGATTTCCAAGACATCACGCCATCTCCGCGCGCCAATCCTGGCGGCGCTTGTTTCAGCAAGTTTCCTTGCATCGGTAACGGGCTTAGTCCATGCCGCCGATGATTTCGATGCGGCAAAGATCACCAAGAGCGATGCGCTTGCCGCCCGCCTGCCTTCCGACATCAAATCGAAGGGTGTTCTATCCATCGGATCCGACACGACCTATCCACCAGCTGAATTCCTGGCCGGGGCTGACGGGCAGACGCCTGAAGGTATCGATGTCGATCTGGCAATGGCCATGGCGCAGAAATGGGGACTGAAACTCGAATTTTTGACGGCCCAGTTTGACAGCATCCTCCCTGCGATCGGCCCGCGCTACGACCTGGGCGTTTCGGCGTTCACGATCACCAACGAACGCTACAATGCAGTCGATTTCGTTAGCTACTTCAACGCCGGTAAACAGTGGGCTGTCCAAGCCGGTAACCCGGCGAAATTCAATCCGGAGGATCCCTGCGGCAAGGTCGTCGGTGCCCAGACAGGGTCGACCGGCGAAAAATCCGTCAAGGCATTCTCCGACCAATGCGTGGCCGCTAAAAAGTCGCCGATCGAGATCGTCTCGATGCCGAAGCAAACCGACCTCATTACGCGACTGATCAATGGTGCGGTGGACGGCGTCTACGCAGGTTCGACCAATATCGGCTACGCCGTCAAGCAGACCAATGGTCAGCTTCAGACGATCGGTGCCATCACCTATCCGTCACCGAATGGTATTGCCGTCGCCAAGGGGCAGACCGCCTGGGCGCAGCTTGTCGCTGATACGATGAACGATCTGATTGCCGACGGCACCTACGGCAAAATCATGAGCAAGTGGGGCATCGACGCCGCGGCCATTCCGAAGGCAGAAGTCAATCCGCGCGTCGACGAATGATCGATCGCATCCGAGAGCGCCGTCGGGCGGCTCTCGGCTTTGCCTCCAAAATAGACTTGGACCTCATGACTGAAAAATCGAAGACCAATCTGATCGAATTCAACAACCCCGTGCCCGTACGTCATTATGGGCGATGGGTTATGACGGCGTTCTTGGTGATCATGGCGGTATCCATTGCCGCCAGCCTGGCGACCAACCCGAATTTTCATTGGAACGTCGTCGGGAGATATCTGTTCGACCCGCAGATCCTGCGCGGTGTTGGCTGGACGCTGGGCCTGACGGTTGTCGCGATGAGTGTTTCCATCGCGATCGCCGCCGCGCTGGTGATCATGCGGGACTCCGGCAACCCGGTTCTCTCCAAGCTAAGCTGGTTCTGGGTCTGGTTCTTTCGTGGGACGCCTGTCTACACTCAGCTTGTCTTCTGGGGGCTGCTCTCTGTCCTCTACCCGCGGATATCAATCAGCCTACCCATCGTTGGCGACCTCTTCGACCTGAGGACGAAAGACGTGTTCACGCCGGCCGCCGCGGCGATTGCGGGCTTGGCCTTCAACGAATCCGCCTATCTCGCTGAGATCTTTCGAGCGGGCTTCAAGGCGGTGGATGGAGGGCAGACAGAGGCAGCCGAGGCGCTCGGTATGCGTCGGATGAAGATCCTGCTGCGGATCGTCATCCCTCAGGCGATGCGGATGATCATTCCGCCGACCGGAAACGAGACGATCGGTATGTTGAAGACGACCTCGCTGGTGCTTGCGGTTCCGTTCGCCTACGACCTCACCTTTGCTGCCAACACGATCTCCAACCGGCTCTACCTACCGATCCCGCTGCTGGTGGTCGCCGCCACCTGGTATCTGGCGATCACGTCGCTTTTGATGTGGGGCCAATCCCACCTTGAACGGCACTTCGCTCGCGGACTGGATCGCAACCAGGCGGCCATCATGCCGAAGGAGAGCGCATGATCATGGATATTGTTCAAAATGGAGGCATTTGCGTCGATATCCGCGGTGTCCATAAATTCTTCGGGGATTTTCAGGTTCTGTTCGACGTCAACCTGCAAATCGACAAGGGCGAAGTCTGCGTCGTACTCGGGCCATCCGGTTCGGGGATATCGACGCTTCTGCGCTGTATCAATCACCTTGAGACGATCGGAGCGGGTCGAATTTTCGTCAATGGCGGCCTGATTGGCTATGAGGAGAAGAACGGACGTCTCTACTGCCTCAGCTCAGAGGCGATCGCCACGCAGCGTCAGCACATCGGCATGGTGTTCCAGCGCTTCAATCTCTTCCCCCATATGACGGCTCTGGAAAATGTCATGTCCGGTCCCGTGATGGTCAAGGGAAAACGTCGCCGAGAGGCCGAACCATTCGCAGTTTCCCTCCTGCAACAGGTCGGTCTTGCGGATCATATGCGAAAATATCCAGGCCAGCTCTCCGGTGGCCAGCAGCAACGGGTAGCGATCGCGCGGGCGATGGCCATGCGTCCCGACGTTCTTCTCTTCGATGAGCCAACCTCGGCTCTCGATCCGGAATTGGTCGGCGAGGTGCTGGAGACGATGAAGGATCTCGCCCGGTCGGGCATGACAATGGTCGTGGTGACCCACGAGATCGGCTTTGCGCGCGAGGTGGCCGACAAGGTCGTATTCATGGACGAGGGACGAATAGTCGAAGCCGGGCCTTCCGAACAAGTCCTCGGAAATCCTCAAAACGAGCGGACCAAGTCGTTCCTGTCGAAAGTCCTCTGATGATCGAGCCCGAGAGGTGACGATCGACCATCAACTTAGAAAAAAAAGGGATCTGCACATGCAGACGGATCTTACTTTGCCCACTGGCATCCTTGGCGTCGAAGACGAGGCTGTCCAGTTCGTTCAGGACCTCATTCGCATCCCCTCCGTTAACACCGGCGACCTCGCGACCATGGGGGACGGCGAAGCCGTTGCTGCTGCTTTGATCCGTGAAAAGCTTCAGGAAATTGGCCTGTCTTCGGTTTACATTGAGCCCGTCGCGGGCCGCGGAAACGTTGTCTGCCGCCTGCGGGGTAGCGACCCTGATCACCCCGCTCTGATCCTGCATGCTCATCTGGACGTCGTTCCGGCAAACGAAGAAGAGTGGTCCGTCCCTCCATTCTCAGGCGAGATCAGGGACGGGATGCTTTATGGACGCGGGGCCGTCGACATGAAGAACATGGCAGGCCTGATGCTGGCGGTCGCACGATCGCTTGCGCGCGATAATTTCATTCCCAAGCGGGATATCGTCTTCATGTGGTTCTCGGATGAAGAGAACGGCAGCGTATACGGATCGCAGTGGCTGACGGAAAAGGAGCGCCACCTCTTTGATGGCGCATCTGAAGCGATCAGCGAGGTCGGCGGCTTTTCCATTAGCCTTCCCAACGGAAAGCGGGCTTACCCACTCGCCACCGCGGAGAAGGGCGTTGCTCGCATGAAGCTGACCGCAAAAGGAACTGCCGGACATGGTGCGCTAGTCAACAACGACAATGCGATCACCATGCTGGCCGAGGCCGTGCACAAGATCGGCAGGCATACGTTCCCGATCTGCCGCACCCCGCATCTCAACGCCATGATCAGTGGGCTCGAGGAGCTCCTCGAAACCAAGTTCGATGACGATAAGCTGGACGAGCAGCTTGATCAGCTTGGCTTCTTTGCCTCGACAATCCGTGCGTCGCTTCGCAACACGGCCAATCCGACGATGCTGAATGGTGGCTACAAGAGAAACGTCATTCCGTCTTCCGCGGAAGCCGTTATCGACGGCCGCGTCCTGCCAGGCACCCAAGATCAGTTCGTGGCCGAGGTCGAGGCTCTTGTCGGACCCGATATCCAAGTCGATTGGACCTTCGGCTGGACGATCGAGTCTGCGGTCAGTGCGCCGCTCATGGACAAGATGTCGGCGGCGATCCGTGCCGAGGATCCGGACGGCACCGTCATCCCCTATCTGCTGCCAGGGGGCACGGATAACAAGCTCCTCTCCAAGATTGGTATCCAGGGCTACGGTTTCGTGCCGATGAAGGTGCCAGCAGATTTTGACGTCTGGGGCCTGTTCCATGCCGTCGATGAAAGAGTGCCTGTCGATGCTCTTCGGTTCGGCGCACGCGTGTTTATGCGCCTTCTTAAGGATTGCTGACGCACCAAAGACCTGTGTAATTGTGATGAACCTCTTTCAGCCCCTGCAAAATAAAGGCTTCGCAAGCCTCTGGGTCAGCTATACGCTTTCGATCGCGGCGACGACCATTTTGCCAACCGCTATTACCTTGGCCATCCTCGACTGGCATAAAGGTCTCGGTGCCCTCGGCATCGCCTTGTCGGCGCGGACGTTCGGGTTCCTGGCCGGCGCACTGGTCGGCGGTCAGGTTTCCGACCGATTTTCGCGTCAGCAAGTTCTGGTTGTAGCATCCGCCATACGCGGGCTCTCTGTTCTCGCCGTCGCATGGGTGTTTTTGCGCGATGTGCCCGCAATCTCCTGCTGCCTGTTCCTGGCCGGAGCGGGAGAGGGTGCATTCCGCAGCGCCTATCAATCCATGATGCCTGAAGTCCTGAAACAAGGACTTCTGCAGCAAGGCAATGCGCTGACGACACTTAGTGCCCGGATCATACAGACGGGCGGACCCGTCCTTGCCGTGATGCTCTACGGGATCGCCGGTGCAGGGGTGACATTAAGCATCGCGGGCGGGTGCTGGCTTCTGGCTGCGGGAATGGTGTTGATGACGCGTCGGTCATTTGCGGCGGCTTGTCCTGCTTCCAGCGGCGGCAAAATCGGCATCTGGGCTGCCTATCGGGAGGGTCTGATTGAAGCGCGTCGGCATCGCTGGTTCTTGGCGGGGCTGGCCGTCCTTTTGATCTGGCTCGGCCTCGGCAGCAGCATGCAGCAACTCATACTTCCTGTCGTGAGCCGCACGTCCCTCGGCGGGAACACATTTGTCGGCATCGCGCTCGGGACCTATGCTGCCGGTGCGTTACTGGGCGGCGTTCTTCTTGGATATGTTCAGCCGGCGCGGCCAGGCATCATGGCATTCTGTGGACTTGCCCTTTATGGCCTCGTGCCGCTGGCTCTGATCGTCGGATCCGCGCCGCTCATTCTCTTTGCCTATTTCCTTGGCGGACTCGGGATCGAATTGTTCAATATCCCCTGGTTCACGGCCATTCAGAGAGAGGTACCTCGCGAAATGCTTGGGCGCGTCTCCTCGATCGACTTTCTTGTCTCCTATGGTGCGGCGCCCCTGGCACTAGCGGCTCTTCCCGCGTTCATCGAACGCTTCGGACAAAATACGAGCCTGCTGATTGCCGGTGTGACCGTTCTGTTCGTGCCACTGGTCGCGCTGGCAATCCCGAGCGCGAGAGCTTTTCGCGAACCCCCCGGCACGTTTCGCTAATCGGGGTCTGCCAGAAAGCCTCCAGGCTCCTTGCGGTCGGCGAGCACTACAGAACCGCAAAGAGGGGGCTGTCGTCATCCCGTCATGCGGCTGGCCATGATCCCAGAGATGCAATCACTCTCTGACTCAAGATGCAATTCAAGGCGGGCGCGGATCGGAAGGTGCGGCGTGTGGGCCTGCGTCAGCTGGACCGTAACCAAAATGCGCATTGGCACACGTACCGCACCGGCGGGCTGAGGTAGGAATACGGTGGCGCCGATACGACAAGCTTCGCGGGAGTTGAGATGCCCAATCCTGCCGACGGTTCCACTCTCTTCACTAACAACGATCCGTAGTCGAGGATTAACCCGTCTCCCGCCCCGACCCTTTCATTCCTAACCTGAAGAAAGGCCCCAGTTTCTCTACAGCAGTCCGCTCAGAAGGCCCACACCTGCCAGCGCCGCGAGCCCACCGGTGGCCTGGGTAACGATTTGTCCTCGGCGCTCGCTTCCCCTGCCAACGAGAAAGCCGATGGCGATACCAACGACATGGAGCAGTGCCGTTGCAATCATAAAGCCCGTCGCATAGGCGAAGCCACCCGCATCTTCCGGCATCTCCGCGCCATGTGCATGGCCATGGAAGATCGCAAAGAGGCCTACGATGCCCATGGCAATCGCGCTTGGCGCCTTGATGCCAAGCGCCACTACGGCGCCGAGAACGACGACCGAGAGAGCAATGCCCGTTTCAACGAACGGGACGGCCACGCCCATGGCACCGAGCGCGCCGCCGACAGCCATAACCAGAACGAATGTCGAGGGTACAAGCCATAAGGCGCGCCTGCCGAGTTGAACCGCGAAGACACCTACCATCACCATCGCTAGGATATGGTCGAGACCGGAGATTGGATGCTGGAATCCATGCGTGAAACCCGTGGTTTCACCGAGCCCGGTATGCGCGAAGGCCAGAGTGGGCACGGCGAGGGTCGCCATCACGGCACCGGTAAATTTTGCCAGTCTACGGGTCATCATCTGCTCTCCAGCGATTGTCATAAGGCAGAATTGCATGCGGCGGGAGGTGATGAAAGTGTTTAGATTCAATGATACGTCATTCGACGTAGGTCATCAGCGCTTCTCGGGAACGAGGTGAAGTTGGATGCCGGACACCTGCCGTTACCGACGGCCTGGCATAGTCCGGTTTATCGTTGTTTCCGATCCACGACTTCCGGACACTCGATGCGAACATGGGTGCGGAAGGGTGAGCGAGTATTGTTCATGGCGTGGGGTAGCGGTCCCGGAGACCGCGACGATTGCGCTTGAAGACTTATAGAATGCAGAGACAGGTTCAATATGCATTGCCCTACGCGCATTCAATGGACGAAGTCGGACCAGCGTGCTTGATCACCGTGTCGTTGCGCCAGATTCCCAAAGCAAAGCTATTCTCCTCCGGTCCGGCCGAGAGCCAGTGTCCAGAGTTATAACTATTGGTAATCAACCGACAGCCTCCAGGAATTAGGAAGCTTGAAACCGACCTGCTAGCTTCGCTTAACAAAAGCCAAGCCCGAGAGTGACTGAACCTGATGGCGAAACCCTTTCCTCAGACGATTGCCGAAGCTCAAGGCTCGTTCCTGGAAGGATTATCCCCCCTCACGGTCGTGAAGGCATGCCTCGATCGCATACAAGAGCAGAACGATCGACTTAGGGCATTGATCTTCATAGCGCGTGCGGAGGCACTTGAAGAAGCGCAACAGGCGGAAGCAGCAATCCGAGCCGGAAAACGCATTGGCCCGCTCCACGGAATTCCAGTTGCGGTCAAAGACATGATCGATGTTCGTGACTGGCAAACGACCGGTGGGTCACGCCTGTTCGAAAAGGACGACGCACTGAGCGACGCCCGATGCGTGGCAAACCTCAGATCGGCAGGCGCGATCATCATCGGCAAAAGCAATCTGCATGAACTCACCGCAGGCAACCATGATAACCCTTGGTATGGCAAGGTTGTCAATCCGCTGGACCCAGAAAGAGGCACCGGCGGAACCAGCAGCGGCTCGGCCGCGGCGGTCGCGGCGGGTTTTTGTTTTGCCGCCATAGGAACCGACACTGGTGGCTCGAACCGATCGACAGCGGCTGCGACCGGACTTGTGGGCTTCAAGCCGACCAACGGCGTCATTAATTCGACCGGAACGATGCCCACTGCACCAACCTTCGACACGATCGGTCCAATCGCCAGAAATGTGGCAGACGCCCGTCTGATACATTTTGCCATGGCAGGCATCGATCTACCGGAAGCGAAAAGCGTATCGGTTGCCGGGATGCGCATTGGTCTGTGCCCCGATCTCTACGCGGCCGCTGTCGATCCCGCGATCGCGACCGCGCACGACGCATTCCTGGTCTCCGCACAACGGGCGGGCGCTCAAATCCAGGTCCTCCCATTCCAGTTTGCTCGCGAGGTTCGCGAAACAGGCCTGACAATTCTTATGTATGAGTTCACGGCTAACTATGGCCAGCTTGTTGAAGCCTATCCCGAGCGGGTCGGGGCAGCAGTTCGCGACTTCCTGTCGAACGGCGCCTCGATCTCAAACGCTGCCTATCAATCTGCGCTTGCGTACCGAGCGCAGATTCAAAGTGAATTTCAGAGACTGTTGTCCGAAGTCGATGTCCTGGTGACGCCGGTCGTTCCCGGGTTTGCACCGCGAATGTCCGACGAACAGACGGCCGTGGGCGGCGATTTCGTGCCTTACGGCCTGGCCGGTGGTTACTTTCGCCGCTGGGCCAATTTTTTCGGCGTCCCGACGCTTGCGATGCCGATACCCATACCGGGCGTGCTTCCTGCATCCGTGCAGATCACGTCACCGAGAAACACGGAAAGCTATCTGTTTTCTGCGTGCGAGGCCCTGAGCCGATTGGAGACCGGCTCGGCCAATTGAACTTAACATCCACAAAAAAGGGGAATAAAAATATGAAAAAGATCGCAATTGTACTATCCGTCATCGCCGCAACGTTCGGCGTTGCTAACTCGTCCTCCGCTGCCGACGATGTCATTCGCTTTGGCGTGGCCGCTGAACCTTACGCACCGTTCTCTGTAAAAGATTCCAGCGGCAAATGGCAGGGTTGGGAAATCGACCTGATGGATGCTGTCTGCAAGGAGATGAAGGCCAAATGCGAAGTCGTCGACGTCGCGTGGGACGGTATCATCCCGGCGCTGCTTGCGAAGAAATTCGACGTCATCTGGAGTTCCATGTCGATCACAGACGAGCGCAAGAAGATTATCGACTTCACTGACAAGTACTACTACTCACCGAACGTACTCGTTGGCGCAAAGACCGATACACGCAGTTTCGACGTCGCCAAGCCTGAGACCTTCAAGGGCATCACCGTTGCGGCGCAAAGCTCGAGCCTGCAGGCCACCTATATGCAACAGAAATTCAACGGCATATCTGATCTCAAGCTCTATCCGACGCTTGATGATGAGATCGCCGACATACAGGCAGGCCGGGTTGATCTCATGGCGGCAGCCGGCATTCAGATCCAGGATTTCCTCAACAAGCCCGAGGGCCAGGCCTACGAGATCAAGGTAACCCTGCCGCATGAGTCGATGTTCGGCTACGGCGATGGCGGTGGCCTGCGCAAGGAAGACACCGCACTCAAGGACAAGCTGAATGCGGCTCTCAAGGCTGTGCGTGCCAGCGGCGAGTATGACGTGATCACCAAGCGTTATTTCAAAATCGACATCTATGGCGAATGATGCCGGATTGAAGGCTTGGAGCCGGTCCCTCGGGTCGGCTCTTTCCCAATCTCGACGAATTGACGCGGCGTGGATGCACATATGGCCTGGTTAAACCTACTCAGCTTTGGCGATCAAGGCTGGAGCGATGAGTTGCTGCAGGGCGCGTGGCTCAGCATAGAGATTTCCCTATGTGCCTATCTCACTGGATTGGTACTTGGGCTGTTCGGCGCCATTGCCAAACTCTCGAAGAGTGTCGTGGCCAGATCTGTTGCCAGTGGCTACACGACTGTCATTCGGTCCGTTCCGGACATTCTTGTTATCTTTCTGATCTACTACTCGGCGACCGACGCGCTGAGCTATCTGATCAGTATGACGGGTCTGTCAGTCCAGTTTCAGCTCAATGGTTTTGTCGCAGCTGCAATTTCGCTCGGCGTTGTCCAAGGTGGCTACAGCACGGAAGTGCTTCGCGGCGCAATCGTCGCGGTGGCGCGCGGCCAGACTGAAGCAGCCCTCGCGGTGGGACTGACTCGCAAGCAGACGTTCTTCCTGGTTATCATTCCACAGATGTTGCCGCTGGCTTTGCCAGGGCTGGGCAATCTGTGGCTGATCGTTTTGAAGGAAAGCTCTCTGGTGAGCCTCATCGGTTTTACCGAGCTTGTCCTGGTCGGCAAGATGGCTGCCGGTGCGACGCGGCACTACCTGCTGTTCTATGCCGCGATCGGCGTGGTGTTTCTCGTCATGTCCGGCGTGTCGTCGCTTGTATTCCATTATTTCGAAGTGAAGGCTTCTCACGCCTGGAGGCGGAAATAGAATGTCTGATTTCGGATCTTATCTGTCAGGCGAACTTCTTACGGGCCTGCAAACGACCATCGTGCTGTTCATCGCCAGTGCTATCACTGGAAACCTTTTAGCGCTACCGGTGGCACTGGGTCGGATATCCCAGCGTGCTTGGATCAGATATCCCGTCATGGCTTTCATGCTTGCATTCCGCGGCACGCCGTTGTTGGTTCAGCTCTATATATTTTACTTTGGTGTCGGTCAGGTCCTCGCGACCGTTCCGACCATCCGCTACAGCCCCTTCTGGCCGCTGTTTAGGAGTGCAAACGGCTATGCCTACGTTGTCCTTTCCTTGAATACCGCCGCCTATTGCGCGGAAATTTGGCGAGGCGCCATTCTCGGCCTATCCACGGGGCAAACCGAGGCAGGTCGCTCGCTTGGGCTTTCCAAGTACCGGATAACCCGATCAATCCTGCTCCCGCAGGCATTCCGGTTGGCGCTGCCGGCGATTGGCGGCCAGAACATCCTGCTTTTGAAGGGGACCGCTCTGACCGCTGCGATCACGGTTTTCGAGACGATGGCAGCTGCTAATCTGGTTCGCGCACAGACGTTTCGGACCTACGAGCCCTTGCTTGCGGCCGCTCTGGCTTATTTTGTCCTTGCATCCGTCATTACCTCCGGCTTCAAAGTTATGGAAACCCGGTTGGCTTCCCGATACTGATCGAGGCTTCTTTGCTGTTTCTCGTCAACGGAGGCTAGGGTGATCCCAGGCGATGTGGATTTTACACCACGCGAGGTCGAGGTCTTTGCTGCCGTCATGTCGCATGGCACGACGACGAAGGCGGCCGATGCCCTCGATATAACCCAGCCGGCGGTCAGCAAGATCCTGCTGCAGCTGACGAACAAAGCCGGCTTTCCGCTGTTTCGCAATCACCGACAGCGGTTGATCCCGACGCCGGAAGCCCACATGCTCTATGCCGAGGTGCGGCGCCTGTTCGAGACGGTTCGCGGAATATCACAAATCGCAAAGGAAATCCGGGAGCTCAGAAGCGGTCGGCTCAACATCTCGGCACTGCCCGCGTTTGGCCTCACTCTCCTGCCGTCTATCGTCGCCAGCTTTACCAAGCAATATCCAGATGTTTCGGTCACTCTGGATATCCGAAGTTCATCCACCATCATTCAGCGCGCCGGGCGCAACCAGCTTGATATCGGAGTAGCGGCCGAGGTCAACGACGACACGCCATCGGTGGTTCGCCGGTCCCTCGTCGCGACCCCGCCGGTCTGCGTCATGCCGAAGGGCCATCCTCTGAGCAAGCTCTCCGTTGTCCAGCCAGACGACCTGGATGGCCTTGACTTCGTATCGCTCGGCGTTGGCGATCCGATGCGCAAGCAGCTGGATGACCTCTGCGAAATCAGAGGCGTCACCCGTTCATTGAAGGTCGAAGCAGCGCTTTCCAATACCTGCATCAATCTGGTTGCAAGCGGAGTCGGTGTAACCGTGGTAGATCGGCTCTCGGCATGGATGGCGAAAGAACTGCCAATCGAGATCCGCGATTTCCAACCCCATCTGGACATCAATCTTGGTGTCTACAGGCCGTGGGGCACGATCGCCTCGTCTGCCGCAGACACTTTCATCGAGCATCTTATCCAGACGGCCCGGGAATACATGAACATCGTCGATCGTGAGATCAAGGCGCTCGGCGAACGCTAGCGCCTTGATCAGCGTAGATCTAGGCAGTCAGAGCGTCGATAAGCTGAAACAGTCTGTGGATGTCTCGCTCTTCGTTATAGACGTGGGGCGTGATGCGCATCTTTGTCCCGCGAATAGTGACAAAGGCCTTGTTATCCTTCAGGCTCTTAGCCAGATCCGGCCGGAAGCGCGCACCCAGTTCCACGACCGAGATGTGTGGTGCGCGAAGATCTTTGCGGGGGCCCTCGAAGCCTCGCGTCTCTGCCTCCTGCCAGATCAGTTGGTTCAGATGCACCAAGCGTTCGAAAACCGCTTCCGATCCCCAGCTTTGAAGAAGTTCGAGCGAGCGAATGGCGATCGGTAGTACCGCGAAGTCGGAACGCTCGCCCATGTCGAACCGACGAGCGCCTGGCAGATAGTCAGGCATCGTCTCAAGGTAGAAATCAGGCCGTTCTCCACCCCGACGGTTCCAGGAGTGGAACTCGATCGGCTTGCCGGCTTCTTGCCACTTCCTGTCGGCGTAGAGGAAAGCGAGGCGGTAGGGGCCGAGCAGGAACTTGTAGGTCGCAAAGGACAGGAAGTCTGGGCGAACCTTTGAGACATCGAAGGGCACGGCGCCAACCCATTGCGTACCATCCATCACAAGCGCTGCTCCTACAGCGTGGGCGGCGTCGGCAACCGCTTGAATATCGACGCTCATGCCCTCGAACCAATGGACGATGGTACCGGCGACGACAGACACAGGAATCGTCGAGTTGTTGATGGCTGCCACAAGCGCAGAGCCCCAGTCCTGGTCAGGATCTCTCGGCACGGTCACAACCTTGGCGCCCTTTCTTTCCGCCAGTTCGTACCAGGCGTAGCGATGCGACGTGTGCTCGTTGTCCATCATCATGATGACCGAGCCGGGTGCGACATGGACATTTGCCGCCGCGACCGCAATTCCATAGCTGGTCGCCGGAATGACACCGACGTCGTCGATCGATGCGCCAATGAAGGATGCGGCAAGCTCTCGGGCCCGCTCAACCTCGTCATAATAGGAGTTGATGGTCATGTCCCAGGGGGCGGCCTTGACCAAAACGCCATCGCGACCGGCTTCCGCTGATATGTTCGGGATCGGCGACATGTAGGCCGCATCGAGGTAGGTCACATCGTCGGGGATCGAAAATTGGTGTTTTTGGCTGGGAAGCATGTCGGTCCTCACAATGTTACTTCGACGCCGAGACCAAGGTCTCTCGCCTTCTGGAAAATGAAGTTGGCGAAAACGATGTCCTGGGCGGGGACGCCGAGTGAGCGATAGAGCGTGATTTCGGACGGCGCGGTTCGCCCGGCAATGGTGCCGTTCAACGCGGCACCGATTTCGCCGACGAGGTTGCAAGGGCCGATGATGCCCTTGGCCAGCGGTTCGAAAATGTCCGAAGCGGCGGCCATTGCCATCGGCATGTAATCGACCCAGATGCGCGAGCGTTTCACGCATTCGAGGTCGACTTCCTGGAGAGCCGCGACACTGGCGCCGACGGCATTGATATGGGTTCCGGGCGTCAGCCATTCTCCCATCAACACAGGTGATTTCGCCGATGTGACGGTACAGACAATGTCTGCGCCTTCCACAGTGGCGTGAGCCGTACCACACGCAACCGTCGCAATGCCCTTGCTGGACTGATGATCTGCGAAGGCCTTCGCCTTCTCAGGGTTTCGACCCCATACGCGCACGCGCGATATCGGCCGGACCGCACTGATCGTCGCGATATGCCGCTCAGCCTGCTCGCCATATCCGATAAGCGCGAGTTCGCGGGCGTCGGGGCGCGCAAGCGCCCGTGTGGCCACCGCGCTTGCGCCCGGCGTCCGCATGCCTGTAATGGCGCTGGCATTGATAAGAGCGACGGGCCGTCCCGTTTCCGGATCGAAAAGCAGAACGCCGCCCTGGTGAGAGGGTCGTCCATGCTCGAAGTTTTGCGGGTAGACCGACTGGACCTTCGCGCCGAACGGTTCGGCGTCACTTGCCGATCCATACATGACGGAAAGACAGGTGCCGGCGATGCCGGGGAGGGGCAGGGTTCGGCGAATGTCTTGTTGTGCCGTACCATCTGACGTTTGTCGAAGCGCGGTGTCGGCAAGCGCGATGGCCTCGTCGATGGAGACGAGAGATTCTGCGGTTGGACCATCAATGACCAGAAGACCGTGCGCGTGTCCTGGTTGGGATGTCGTTGAAGACATTTTGATCTCGCACTGGTGGCACAGAAGACAAAAGATATCAGCAATGAAAACGTCAGGGTGATCAAACTTGATAACCTGGGAGGGCAAGTTTCCTCCTGTTTCTCATAGTCGTAGTGCCGAGCACGGATCGTGCGGCCTTCATAACTATTGCTTATAAACCGCCCCCTTGCGGTTGTTTGACCCTCCAGTCCTCCGTCGCCCATACATGCTGACATCGCCGAACTTGTTGCCTTCTATCGGGATGGCGCAAAGCGGATCGAATTGATGCAGATAGGAGAAGAATATGCGCGTCGTAGTGATAGGGGCCGGGATCGTCGGAAGTTCCGTGGCCTACGAGGCGGCTAAAGCCGGGGCTCAGGTGACAGTGCTCGAGGCCGGCAGGATCGCCGGCGGAGCATCCACCTCCAGTTTCGCGTGGACCAATGCGACGGGCAAAAGGCCGCAGCCTTATTTCGCTTTAAACGTCTTGGGCATGCGAGCGCATCTCGACCTTGCCCGCGAATTCGGTCATGCGCCATGGTTCCACCAGACCGGCAGCATCGAATGGTATTCGGACGCGAGCGACTGGCCGGCCCAGCTCGACAATGCCGACCAGATGCGCGACTGGGGCTACGGCGTGGAATGGATCAGCAAAAGCCGGCTGGCTGAACTGGAACCGGAAATCGATCATTCCGCCATCAAGGATTCGCCACTCGTCTATTACCCGGAAGAGGGCTGGGTCCATCCGGCTCTCTATATTGCCTGGCTCTTGCGCGCTGCAAAAGAGAAGTGGAACGCCGCCATCCGACCGTTCACCGGGGTCAAGTCGATCGATGTCCGAGAGGGTGTGGCAAAATCGGTCAAGACCGTCGACGGCTCGACCTTTGAAGCCGATGCCATCATCAATTGCACGGGGAGTTGGGCTGCCGACGTCCTGGATGGCGTGCCGGCCATCCCGATGGCCTCGAATATGGGCATCGTGGGCTTTACACTGCCGATCGCGACTACGCTTCGCCGGCAGTTTCACATGGATGATCTCGATGTGCGTCCGGACGGCGCCGGTCGCCTGATGATCCACAAAGTCTCGGTCGATTCCCTGGTGACTGAAATGCAGCCCCTCGACACAGCTGGCCCGGAGGCCGCCCTCCTGCTGGGCGCCGTCAGAAAGATCCTGCCTGCGATACAGCCTACCGACATGGAATCAATCCGCACCATCGTGCGGCCAATTCCCGGGGACAATCTTACCTGCAGCGGCTGGGTTCCCGGCGTCGACGGATACTATGTCGCCGTCACGCATAGCGGCGTATCGATCGCGCCGCATCTGGGCAAAGCCGTAGCTCAGGAAGTGGTTCGTGGGCGTCTCCACGAGAGCCTCACTGATTTCCGCCCTGATCGTTTTCTGGCAGCAAAGAACGGAATGGGACAAAGAGCATGACGATTACCCGCATCGCGAAAACCGAAAAACTGAGCCGTGTCGTCATCCATGAGAAGGTCGCTTACTTCTCGGGGCTGACTGCCGATGACAGAAGCCAGGACACCGTTGGGCAGACCGAGCAGGTTTTGGCCAAGGCGGACGCCTTTCTCGAGAAGATTGGATCCAGTCGGTCGCTTCTACTGAGCGCGACCATTTGGCTTCGGGACATTGAGGATTTCGATGCGATGAACAGTGCCTGGATCAAATGGATTGACAAGGACGAGCCACCGGCCCGGGCAACCGTTCAGGCGATCCTGGGCCTGCCGGATATCAAAGTCGAAATCCAGTTTACGGTCGCTATGCCGTAGACAGGCGTTTTTGGCATTCCCCTCTTCTTTCATCATCAGTCAAAGAACCATTCAAGGCGGAGCGCGCGTACTCAGCTTCGCCTTTTGTCGAAAGGCAACCAATCATGGCGAAAGCACAAAAGATGAAGATGGACGTGTCCGGCACCGAAGTCGCTGTCGACATTGTCGGCATGGACAAGTGGTACGGCGACTTTCATGCGTTGCGTGATATCAATCTCAAAGTGATGAAGGGCGAACGCATCGTCATCGCCGGCCCGTCGGGCTCCGGCAAATCGACGATGATCCGCTGCATCAACCGGCTGGAAGAACACCAGAATGGCAACATCCTCGTCGATGGCGTCGAGCTCACCAACGACCTGAAGAAGATCGACGAAATCAGGCGCGAAGTCGGCATGGTGTTCCAGCACTTCAACCTGTTCCCGCACCTGACGATCCTCGAGAACTGTACGCTGGCGCCGATCTGGGTGCGCAAGCTGCCGAAGAAGCAGGCGGAAGAGATCGCCATGCACTTCCTCAAGCGCGTCAAGATCCCCGAGCAGGCAAACAAGTATCCGGGCCAGCTTTCCGGCGGCCAGCAGCAGCGCGTGGCGATCGCCCGGTCGCTCTGCATGAACCCGAAGATCATGCTGTTCGACGAGCCGACTTCGGCGCTCGATCCTGAAATGATCAAGGAAGTTCTCGACACCATGGTCGGCCTTGCCGAAGAAGGCATGACGATGATCTGCGTCACCCACGAAATGGGCTTTGCCCGACAGGTTGCCAATCGGGTAATCTTCATGGACCAGGGCCAGATCGTCGAGCAGAATTCACCCGCCGAATTCTTCGACAATCCACAGCACGAGCGCACCAAGCTGTTCCTTAGCCAGATCCTCCAGTAAATGAAATCGGCGCCGGCCTTCAATCCCGCAGATTCGCGCACGAAAAGGCACGTTTCGGACTGAACTGAGCGCCCACCGCTACTTCGTTTTGTCCTTCGCGCCAAGGAGTAGTGACAGGGGCTTAGCCTTCCCCGCGACAAAAGATCCAATGCCGGGGACGGCGTAAATTATTCCGAGCATGGACAGCTCCTGCCTCGCCCGAGCGGCGGTCATCTTGCTCACTCCGAACTGCAACATCATCTCAGTTTCGGAGGGTATCCTATCGTCGGGAACCAAAAGACCGCTTTCGATCTGGTTGCGTATCTCGGCGCAAATCTTTCGATAGCCGCGGCCTGCGTATCCTCGTTCTGTTTCTTGCATAGACTTTGCTGCCTCCGGGCAACATGAGCGAATCTGCTGCAAGCCATACTACCGGAAGCAACTTCCGACCGTTCATAACTTCAGGTCATGACTTGATACCTCTATTTATTCGTACGAAGGAACTCGATCAGCCCCGAAATTTGGGCATCACCCAAACCCGCAAACGCCATCCTCGTGCCGGGGACAAGTTTGTGAGGATTTTCAAGAAAGGCGCGAAGCGTCGTCTCATCCCATATCAATCCACTTTCACGCATGGCTGATGAATATGGATAGGCGGTGGAGGCGGCGGCACGGTTGATAACACCGGTGAGGACAGGGCCGGTGGAGTTTCGAGCGCCGGGTCCAATCTGATGGCAGTGCGCACAAGGCTCGAAAATCGGCGAAAATGTCTCCTTTGGTGGAGGGAGGACTAGCTTGTCCGAGGAAGCGCTCTCCGGCGCCACCCAGGTGCCTTTTCCGGCGAGATAAGGCATTCCGGCAACCGCGACCAGCACAAATACCAGCCCTGCGAAGACGTATTGTCGTTTCAATATATATTCCTTTCGGTTCAATTGACGAAGGCATGGGTGATGGCGACGGATTGCTCGCCCGGTATGCCGACTTTGGTTCCGCTGGCTACTCGATTAATTCGGCTCTATCGTGCCGAACCAAGCCACCAGGCCAAGGACTGCGACCGCGAGGACGATCTCGGCAAGTGTCGCCTGGATGATCGCGGTTTGAGCCTGTGTCATACTGTGCGACAGCCTGGGCACGAACAGGTAGCGATTGGCGATCGCCAAGGTCACCATGATGATGACCAGGACGATCTTGATCGACAGCATCACCTGATAGGGGAAAGACCATTCGAGCGGCAAACCGCCAAGGATCAGCATCATGTTTGCGATCCCGGTCAGGAGTACAATCGCCACGGCGACGTGTCCGGCGTTCGAGAACCGTAGCAACGCGAGACGTGCCTCTGATGCGAACTCGGGGTCAGACAAAAGAGGCATAAGCAATAGTACCGGCAAGAGGGCGCCAATCCACGCGCCGCCGGACAGCAGGTGTGCGATATCATTCAGCCGATGCGCAAATCCGATCCCGCCCTGGCTCGTTGCCGCGTGCCCAGTGAAGGCCTGTGATGCGAGCAGTAATCCCGAGGAGATTGCGACTGCCGCCTGGCGCCGGTGAGCGGACGGAAAAACGGAAAGCCCCAGCAGGGCCGCCGCGACCGCCTGCGCCTGCCATGCCCGTCCGACATTTGTATCGAAAAGCACCGCAACGACCGTTGATGGATCAATGGCATCACTCCATCCTTCCCCAATCGTTGCGGCTCTCAGCGGCAGAAGAACAGCTGTCGTCGCGACGATAACTGCGATCCCGAAGGAAGCGTAGATCCGGAGCCGCCCGCCTATCCGCTCAGAGAGATCGGCTGGCACGAGGGCGCTGAGACAGGCGAACGTACCCCAGAGCAGCATTGCCACGCCGAAAAGCAGGAAGCGGCAAAGGACGACAGCGGCCTCCGGCGTGATCATGGCGCGACGGTGAAACTATAGGTGCCGTTGGTTTTATGCCCATCCGTCGACAGCACATGCCATTCGACCGTGTATTTTCCGGGGGTAAGCTTTTGAGATACCGGCACCATCAATGTCATGTCGCCGTCCATCAGAGAGCCCTCTCCGGTCTTCACGGCTGCCTTGCCAGGGCCTGTGAGTTTCGCACCGCTGAACTTCAGGTTCAACCCTTCGGTGAAGGTGAGGTCGAGTTCCGAAGGCGCCTGCTTCACCGTGCTGTCGCTCGCTGGCGCAGCCGCCTTCAAATGAGCATGGGCCAGAGCCTGGCCGGCGAAGGCAATGGTGGCGGCAACTGCGAGGAAAGTAAGTTTCTTGATCTGGGGCATGTCGGTCTTCCTTGTGGTTGATCGGTGGTAATTCCTGAACGTAGGGCGGTCGGACAAAATCTCGTTTCGCGCGTCCGTTCATCTATTGGATGAGGTTACGGATTTTCTTGAGCGCCACCTCAGTGTCCTCGCCGTAGGAAATCGTGCCTTTAAAATTCCCCTTTGCATCGATGAGCAGAACCGACGCCGTATGGTCCATCGTGTAGTCGCCATCCGGCGTCGGGACCTTCTTGGCGTAGATGCGCCAGCCCTTGATCGCCTTCTGCATCTCAACCGGGTCGCCGGTGATCCCGGTAATCCGGTCGGTGAAGTTCGAGGTATAGCTGTGCATGATCCCGGCGCTATCCCGCTCGGGATCGACCGAGAAGAAATACGCCTTCAACCCGCCAGCGTTTGGACCGAGCGTCTTGAACCAGCCAGCCATGTCGTAGAGCGTTGTCGGGCAGACGTCCGGGCAGTGTGTATAGCCGAAATAGATGAGGGACGGATGCCCCTGCAGCGCCACTTCGGTAATCGGCTGGTCGCGATCATCGGTCAGCTTGAAGGGTGCACCAAAAGCGGTGTCGACGGCACTGGCTTGTTCGGATCGATGCCAAGCAACCCAGCCTACGCTCCCGCAAACGAGCAGCAATGCCGTGGCGAGGCCTGCGAAAATTCTCTTTCCCATCGTCATCGGAATGTACCTCGCGTTTGTGACGTCAACTTTGGATCACTTACGATGTTTCTCACTTTGCGATCTCCTGGTGACCTCCCGTGCCACCAGCGACGGGACCCACCGGAAAATCGATGGCAACGGTGCCCGCCTTCTCGAATGTCAGCGTCGCCTTTATCACCTGGCCTTGCTTGAAGGGTTCGGCGACCTTCATGAACATCACGTGATAACCACCCGGCTTCAGCTCGACAGTCTTGCCGGCGGGTATCGTCAGGCCGTTCGCAAGCTCCCGCATTACCATCACGTCTTTGTCCATCTTCATCTCGTGAATCTGCACTGTCCCGGCGCGCGGCGAACCGGCGGTGACCAGTCGGTCGTCGGTAGTGCCAGTGTTGGTGATGGTCATGTAGCCGCCACCGACCGGCGCACCGGGAACCATGGCTCTGACATAAGGCTCGGAAATCTTTAGGGTGCCGATCGTGAAGTCTTCCGCCACAGCGGAGTTGCACAGCAAGCAGGCGAGACTGAAGGCGGTAAGTAGGGAAACGCGTTTCGACATGGTCGATGTCCTCGTTAAAGAGAATTTGAAATGACGCTGTCTGAAGGATGTTTCGGCCATCGTCAGAGCTGCCTTGAAACGCACTCGGCTGCCGCCCTGGCGGCGTCGAGCGCCGAGGCGCGCCGGGAAAGGACGCTAGACACCAATGTCTGCCCCGCCTTATCAGGTGATCCGGCGTCGAAAGGCGGGTGTGGGTCGTATTCGATCAAAAGCTGTATGAACTTCGCCGTATCCTCGCCGCGAAGGCGTGCGGCGAGCGTCAGGCCGAAGTCAATGCCAGCGGTCACGGCAGCACCGGTGATGACATTGCCGTCTTCGACGACGCGTGCTTCAACCGGCGTTGCCCCAAAGAGCGGCAGCAGGTCCCGCGTATACCAGTGCGATGTGGCGCGCTTGCCCTTCAATAGCCCTGCGGCACCGAGCAGCAAGGATCCGGTGCAGACGCTCGTGACAAACTTCGCCTTGGCGCCGCGCGACCGCAGGAAGCCAACAACCTCGGCGTCCTCCATCATTGCGGTCGTTCCACCAAGCCCGCCCGGCACGAACAGGACGTCGGCCTCATCAGGGCAGTCTGCCAGCGTCGTCGTCGGTGCAACAGTAACGCCGGTGTCCGTCTTCACCGGGTCCATGGTCTTCGAGACCAGATGAATGTCCGCCATCATCATGTTGAAGCAGGTTAGGGGGCCGACGAGGTCGAAAAGGATCATGCCGGGATAGATGAGCGCGATGACCTTCAGCTTGTTTGCAGGTTGATCTGCAGCACCTGCCGATCCAGCAGCCAGCGCCAGCGAGGATGCTGCAAGCATAATGTTGAACTCTCTGCGGTTCATTTCAGGCACCCTTTGCCTGGCTGAGGAGAAGACTACGGATCTTGGCAAGCGCTGCGTCCTGGTCCGATCCATAAGGGATCAGCCCCTTCAGTCGCCCATCGGCGCCCACCAGCAGCAGATCGACCGTGTGGCTCATGTGATAGTTTCCATCATCTGCCGGCTGCTTTTCCGCATGGATGAACCAGCCTTTCGCGACCTTCTTCATCTCCTGCGCGCGTCCCGTCACGCCAGTGATGCGGTCACCGAATGCGGTGACGTAATCGTGCATGACAGTCTGCGTGTCTCGCTCGGGATCGATAGAGAAGAAGTAGGCCTTCAATGGCCTGCCCTGCTCGCCAAGTGCAGCGAACCAGCCGGTGATCTCGTAAAGCGTGGTCGGGCAAGCTTCCGGGCAATGGGTGTATCCGAAGTAGACGAGCGACGGATGTCCCTTGAAGATCGACTGATCGACCGGTTGTCCCCGATCATCGATCAGGGAGAAGCTCTCGTTGAACGGCGAAGCTCTCGGTGTATCGAGATAGACGGAGAACATCACGGCGATGAGGCTGGCAACGAAAACTGCGCTCGCCGAGAGCGCCGTGATAGCAAGCGTTCTCGGTTTCATTTCGAATGCCCTTCGTGGCCGCCCGCCGCTGTGGCGCTCTCCTCATTCGCCATCATCACGGTGCCTTCGAAACTCGCGAACAGCGCAACGATTTTCGGGTCAAGTTTCGCCTCCGCATCCAACAACCTTGCAGAAAGTGCTGTTGCGTCGTCCGTGGACAGGCCGACCTTTTGAAGCGATGCGGCGTCTTTGATGCCGTCGCCGCTGCACAAGTGCACATTCCAGCCATGGTGACCGTTCTTGAGCAGCGCCCGGCCGCCGCGCCCGTCCTGTTGCCAGCCGGCAATCGCCCAATCCCCCTGGACGACGATGGGTTCGACGGTCAGTGGCTTGTCGGCTGTCTCGAACATTGTTTTCAAGGTCTTGGGAATGGTCTGCTGGGGATCGTCAGCCACCGGCATCGAACTCATATCCATGCCCTTCATGTCCATAGCTGGCGAGTGTTCGTCGTCGGGACCGAGCGGGCCGGCAATCTTGCCGACAGCAAATGTGACCTGGACGTCGCCCGCCTTCTCGAAGGTGAGTGTTGCATCGAACTTCTCGCCCTGCTTGAATGGCTTTTCGACGTTCATGAACATCAGATGGTAGTCTGGCGCCAGCTTGGTGGTCTGCCCGGCGGGTAGGCTGAGACCACCCTTGAACTCGCCCATGATCATGATGCCATTGTCGATTTTCATTTGATGAAGTTGAACCTGACCGGCGCGTGCGGAACGGGCCGCGATCAACCTGTCAGGTTGCGTCCCGTTGTTGGTGATGGTTACGAACCCATCGCCAACCTTGGCGCCCGGCACCATGGCGTGGGATGCCGGATGGCTGATGGTAAGGTCGCCGGCCTTGTAATCCTCAGCAAAAGCGGCAGAGGTGACGAGCAAAGTCGCGGCAAATATAGCAAATGTCTTCATAGCAATTTCCCTCAAGCAAAGGCGCGCTTCAGCGGCGGCACGAAACGGATGACCAACTGATCGAAGGCGACCATTAGGAGGATCGCCAAGCCGCTGAGCGGGAAGGCGATGGCGAATGCCAGGGCAATGATCCACAACCCGAGATAAACCGATCTTTGCGGGGGCATTGGTGGCACGCCGAGACGGCCGGCGGGCCGGCGTTTCCACCACATGACCACGCCAGTGATGCAGGAGAGTATGATCATCAGGCAGGTCGCCAGCATCAGGAATTGGTTGATCCGCCCATATTCCTGGCCCTGGTGGGTATTGATGCCCCATTCGATCGCTTTGCCGAGAACCGGATACTGATCATACGAGATATCCAGCAGCGGTCTGCCGGAGTACTGGTCGATGTGGATCATTCGCTCCTTGGCGAGGTCGTCGGGATAGATTGCCGCGGAATAAACGCCCGTCGGATCGGATGGAATGGCGACGTCGAAGCCCGGTGCCATTCCCGCCTGCTTGGCGACTTCGACGGCTCGGTCCAGTCCCACGGGTTTCTTCGACTGGGCCGCGGCGATATCGGAAAGTGGCACCGGCGCCTTTTCGACTGCCCAGCCTACCTTTGGCAGGATGTCCGCTGTCACCTTCTGGGACTTCGGAACGTCGTCCCAGAGCTGTGTTGGGTAGCCCAGGCCATGGCTGCCGAGCCAGGATTGAACGTTCGATCCCCAGTAGCCGGACCATGGCATGCCTGTGATGGCCAGAAAGAAGATCAGGATGCCCGCAAATGCGCCGGTGACGGCATGGAGGTCCCGCCAGAAGACGCGACGGGATGGTGTGCCGCGAACGCTGACGACGCCCCCAGTTTGGCGGCGCGGCCACCACAGATAAATACCCGTCAGGACCAGGACCATGACGAAGCCGCCCACAATCTCGATAATCCTGTTGGGAGCGTCTCCAAAATAGACCAGGCTGTGGATGTGCTTGACGACCGTATTGAACTCTTGCGTCGTCTCGACCGTGTCGAGCACCTTGCCGTCATAAGGATTGACAAAGACCAGGCTTGAGCCAGCATCCGACGAGACGGTCATGATTGCCGAGCGATCTGGTGCGGCGGGGTCCTTATAAGAGGTTGCAACCGATCCCGGAACGGCATCCTCGGCTATCGCGGCGAGCTTCTGCGGCGACAGCGGCTCACCCGCCGGCGCCACGATGTAGCGATAGGCGAAGGCCGTATTGTTGATCTCGTCCTTGAACAGGTAGATTGAACCGGTAATGGCGAGGTTGAGCAGGAAAGGAATGACCAGCAGGCCGGCAAAGAAATGCCAGCGCCAGATGGCGCGATAGAGCGATACGCTGGCGATGGCGTTCTCTGCCGGTTCAGCGGCAATGATAGTAGACATGAGAATATATCCGAATCCTTGGCCGGCGATATCGCGGCCATGATGCAAGATGCACCACGGCCTCAGCCGCGATGCGGTTCAGGCAAGGATCGGATCGGTAGGTGGAGCACGTGGGCCGGTATTCGGCGGATAAAGCTGGCGGTGGATAATTTCGACGCGGTGCGGCAACTCGGCCGCAACCGAAAAGCCCATCCGCACGCCGGCGGCATCGGAGGGCTGCGGCAGCAAGACGGAGGCGCCGATGCGGCAGGCTTCGCATGGGTTGAGATGTCCGACCTTGCCATGCTCCTTGCCGCTGCTGTCGATAACGGTGATGCAGAGGGTCGGCAGTGTGCCATCTGGCAGCACATATTGGGCGAGAGCGGCGGGGGTGAGGTTACCCTTAGCGAAGGCGGGAACTTGATGGGCAAAACCAACGAACAGCAGTGCCAGCGCGCACATGATGCGGACAGCCCATTGTTCAACCTGGTTTGTCTGCAGCTTCAAAATTTCCCCTCCGAGAGACACAGTCCCTGTTAGCGGCATTTGCGACGAATCTCAATGCGGCAATTACGACATCGATTTCAACCGACCGCGTGACGAGACGACGTCTTGATGGTCTGGCTGATCCTGAACAGGAATGCAGTGGCATACGGCAGCGACGCTGGTACCCACATCAACAGCCCCGCTAGCTGCTGATCCTCAAGGGGGGAGAGGCCGTAGAGACCAGCCGTCATAAAATGTGGGCTGAAGAGAGGGCGCGGCGCAAGTGTCAGGAACGCACCGAGCAGCGTCATCTGCAATATCGTGGCGCCGCAGACGGCGAGGGCGCCACCCGCGGCGCGGCGTGGATCGAGCACTTCGCGCCAGAGCCAGAGCGCCGAAAGGACCAGCGGCACTTCCATCGTCCAGTAGGGGACGCTGCCCGACAGAGCCCAGCTATAAGGTACCGGCAAGTGCCACATCCAAAGTAGAAGGGTATGAACGATAAATGCGGCCATCGGTGAAGTACGGTCGAGGAAGTTGTTGCGAAAAAAGAAACTCCACGCCAGAGGCGCAAATATGGAAACCAGAATGAAGTGATGAACCGATCTGGCCGAGAAAAGGGCTGAGCTCAGCGCGCACAGGGGTGAGACGAAGGCGACGATACAAAGTCCGATAGCGACCGCCCAATGGAGAATCCGATTTTGTTTACGCGACGGGCCATGTCAGCGCGCCGAGCACGGCAATCGACAGCAACAGGAAAGGATCAAAGTTCCAAGCCTCAATTAGGAGCTGAGGCGCGGCTGCGGAGCCGCAATAGGGGTCGAGGGTGAGGATCATTCGCCGCGTCCATTCAAACTGGTCATGAAACCTGGTCTATTTTTAGAAGTTTCCTATTCTCTTGATCAGGACTTACAGGCGCAGGCAGGACAGCCGTGTTTCCCAAGCTGGTGCGTCCTGCAGATCAATCTCCGTAGGGTACATCAGCATGGGATTTATTGCAGGGGGCCGTCGAGTGGGCCGAATCTCTGTTCTTTCATCGGCTTAGCTTTTGATACCTTCAAGCATGATACTTTGACGGTTCGATACCCCTCAAGGCGACGGTAGCCTCTAGTGACCGGAGGTCCCCAAATTCTTCTGGTGTTAGCTCCGGTCACGATGCAGCCCTAGACAGAGTGCCCGCCGCTCATCCTTGTGTGATACTTACGAGGCGAGCAGCCCATAATGCGCTTGAAGGCGGTGCTAAACGCACTGTCAGAGTCATATCCGACCGCCACCGCGGCTGAGGCAATTGTTCTGTGTGGCTGCCTCAGAGCGTTGGCGGCTAACATCATGCGCCAGCGCGTCAAATATTCCATCGGACTGGCGCCGACGATCGCCTTGAAGCGGAGTGCAAAGACCGTGCGCGACATGCCAGCGATTTTGGCCATTGCCGCGACGCTCCATCGATCAGCTGGTTTAGCATGCAGGGCTGCGATGACCGCTGCGACGGGTGGGTCAGCTAACGCCGAAAGCCATCCAACACGTGCGCCGTCCCGCGCTGTGAGATGCTGGCGCAACGCCTGAATCAGTACCAGGTGGGAGAGGTGCTCAACGAGAAGATCGCTTCCTGCTCTAGGTGTACGCAGCTCCGCCATCATCCGGTTGAGCGCCCAGCGCATTGCCGTCTGATCTGTTTCGTCGTTGATATGGACAACGGGCGGAAGCATGCCCAATAGCAGACTTGAGTCTGGACTGTCGAAACCGAAATGCGCGGCACAGACAAAACAAGTGCCGCCCTTCTCATAGGTGACAACTTCCCCATTGCTCCGGCCGGCGAAGAAAACAGCGGCATCCACGGATGTGAGGCCTTGGTTGCTGCAAATGCGAAACGGACGACCGCTCGGCAGCAAGACGCAATCCCCGGCTTTGAGTCGGAGCGGCGTGGCGCCGTCCTCCAGCGTCAACCAACATGCACCTTCCAGCACCGCATAGCAGTACAGGCCCTCATGTGGTGGAAACCGGATTGAAAGGTCGCCTCCCACATCGGTGGCGCCGGTCTCCAGTCGACGAGGCTTCAGTATGGTCAGGATGTCGGACAATGGATCCATGTTTCGAACGATCTCGAAGATTTCTAGTCTGAACGAGCATAGATGGTTCGCAAAGGGAGGGGTAGTCTTCGGAAGATGTAAAAACAAAGGAAATCTCATGCCTACGTCTCTCGTTGTGTGGTTGAGATGCTGCATCTTGGGAATGCTATGAAGATGGTGCATGTATCTAGATCGCGCCTGGGCCTGCTCGTCTGGGCGTCCACGGCAACGATCTCAACCGTGGTGGCGCTGGTTTCCTATCGCTATCTTGTGGGCCAGGGGCCGGTCCCCCCAAATATCGCTGCCAACCGGCATTTTGATCCCTGGATCGCGGTGCACGCGGCCGGTGCTGCTACAGCACTGCTTCTCGGACCGTGGCAATTTCGGCCGCGATTAAGAGTACGGTGGCCGTTTCTTCACAAGTGTATCGGTCGCATTTACGCACTTGGTTGCGCGAGCGGTGGCCTAGCGGCGCTGGTGCTGGCGACTGGTTTGTCCTCGGGTCCCGTGGCAGGTGCGGGTTTCGCTGCCCTCGGCTTGGCGTGGCTTATAACGACGGGTCTTGCAGTACGCGAGGTTCTTGCCGGCCGTATTGCACCGCACCGGCGCTGGATGATCCGGTCCTTTGCGCTCACGCTCTCAGCAGTGACACTTCGTATCTACCTGCCGCTCTCGGACGTCTTCAACGTCGAATTTCTAACAGCCTACCGCACTATCGCATGGGCTTGCTGGCTACCGAACCTTCTGCTCGCCGAGCTCTTTCTCTGGCGTCGTCCGACAAGCGTTCTGTTCGCTCACCCCGTGACAACTTCCAAGGAGTAACTAGATGCGTATCTTTATGACAGGGGCAACCGGCTTTGTCGGCCCTGCGCTCATTGAGCATCTGTCGACAAAAGGCCACGAGATCGTCGGATTGGCCCGTTCAAAGACATCAGACCGTCGCTTGCGGTCTCTAGGCGCCCGTCCGCTTGCAGGGAGCATCGTCGATCTTGATATTCTCCGTAGAGGAGCTGCCGAGGCCGATGCGGTCGTCCATCTCGCCTACAGCTTTTCGCCGGGCGACCTACCGCGCCGGCGCTTGTTTGGCGCTCTCCTCGGGGGATGGCCCGGCAACACCGTCGCGAGAATGATGCTGGCTATAACGGCCACGAATGACGCAGCAATAGATGCGTTGGCTTCGGCGTTGACTGGATCCGGACGCCCGATGGTGACGGCGTTCGCTACGATGGGCGTGGCCGGCCCTCCAGGCGCGCGCGCCGAACGCCTTGCTGTGGAAACCGACTTACCCGATCCCCGCTCGCCCGGTCACGTTCGTGCTGTCAGCGAGGCCTTGGTAAGGCAATGGGCTCAGCGTGGCGTGCGGGCATCCGTGGTTCGGCTCGCGCCGTCAGTGCACGGTCGGGGCGACAGGGGTTTGATTCCGCAACTCGCGACGGCTGCCCGCAAGAATGGTGAAGTGCTCTATGTCGGAGACGGCTCAAATCGATGGAGTGGGGTACATATCGGCGATGCCGTCTCTCTCTTCGAGCTAGCGCTTGAAAAGGGACGGGCGGGGGGTGTTTACCATGGCGCCGCAGAGGAGGGGGTCACATACAAGCAGATTGCTGAGATCATGGCCAAGGATCTCGGTCTTCCAGTCCGATCCGCAACATCGCTTCAAGCCAAGCGCCAGTTCGGCTTCCTGGCGCCCTTTGTGGGAGTCGATAACCCTGTCGACAGCCAGCGGACACAGCAAGAACTCGGCTGGCGGCCGGTTGGCCCCGCATTGATCGACGATCTCGAAGGATTGGATTATTTCGGCACAGCATAAACCGTTCAGTAGCGACTAGCGCTAAGAAGGAAGAGCCGGGCAAAAACGCCGCCCGGCTCCATTGCTCCCACGAGGACGATCAGAAACTCAGGATGATCTTGCCACGCGCCCTGCCAGATGCCTGGCGATCGAAAGCTTCTGCGAACGAGGTGATGGGGAATTGACCGTCGATCAGGACTGAATGTCCTTTCGCGCCCATGGCCTTAACCAGATCCGAGAGCCGTCTTGCGTTCGATGTATGGAACACGAACGCACCTTCGGCTTTGTGGGCGGTTGCCAGTGCCTGATCGGGCGGAGATACGGTTGAAAGCAGCTTGCCACCACTGCGCAAAACGTCGAAGGACCGCTGCTGTGTCTCCCCGCCGATCGTGTCCAGCACGACATCGATGTCGGAAACCTTGAGCGTAAAATCCTCGGATCGATAGTCGATGACCTGATCGGCACCCAGTTCCCGGGCAATTTCCACGCCATTCCCTGAAGTGGTGGCAATGACTCGGGCGCCAAATCCTCTGGCAAACTGGATGGCGAAACTACCGACTCCCCCGGTACCTGCATGCACCAGTACGGTCTGGCCGGCCTGAAGATCTGCCATCTCTACAAGTGCCTGCCAGGCTGTTCCTGCAGCCGTCGGCAATCCGGCTGCGCTGTTGAAGTCCAGCTCTTCAGGAACAAGCGCCAGTTGATCTTCAGGAACGATGGCGTAGTCCGCGAAAGCGCCACCCTTCGTCGGATCGAGCCGCGCCATGACCCGATCGCCCGTCCGCCACCGCGAGGTCAGTGAACCCGTTTTCTCGATCGTGCCCGCGAGATCCGTGCCCATGGCAGACGGGAAGCTGAGCGGGAAGTAGGCATGCACCTGACCGCGTTGCAGCTTGATGTCGAGTGGGTTTAAGGCTGCGGCTGCGATGCGGACGAGCACCTCTCCGTCTTTCGGCTCAGGGATAGCGGCGTCCTGCAGAACAGGTATTTGTTCATAGTCTGAGAGAATGATCTGTTGCATTGTCAGCTCCTAGTTCTTGACCGGCCAGGCACCCATCTGGGCAAACCAGCCCATCCAGTCTTCCATGTGCCAGGTGTGGGTAATCCGGCCGTTCTCGAATGCATGGAACTCATGGATCGGAAGCGAGAATTCGCGGCCGGTCGGGGCAACCCCGAACCAGTCTGCAACGTGGCGTCCGGTTATCACGGCGCGGACCGCAGCCCTGTCTGGCCCACCGATCACATCGACGATCTCGATCTTGATGTCAGCAAACGCCTCCGAAAAGGCGGCGATCATGGGCTTGAATCCATCTCGGCCCGCTGCCTGCCCGGGAGCAAGCGGGATGTCTTGCCATTCGAGGACGACGCTTTCGTCAAGAAGTGAAGGGTATCCTTCGAACGCCCTGTAAAAGGTACGAAGCATCTGCAGATCGGCGGCGCTTATTCCGCTGTATGATGGTCGTTCGTTGCTCATATCAATCTCTCCATGTTGACGATGAGCAACAATACGCCGTTTGATTTCATCATTGAAATCGATATCGAATATGCGGTAACATCCACAGCATGGATTTGCATGGCATTGACTTAAACCTGCTTGTTGCCTTCGATGCGCTCATGGCCGAGCGGAGCGTGACGCGCGCAGGCATACGGATCGGGCGCACACAGCCGGCCATGAGCGCCGCGCTATCCCGTCTTCGTGCTCTCTTGCAGGACGAGTTGTTTATTCGTGGCCCAGACGGGTTGCAGCCGACGCCGCGCGCGCTCGATCTCGCCGAACCGCTTGGCCATGCGCTGGCAGAAATCCAGCGGACCCTGGAGTTCACGCAGGTTTTCGACCCCTCGAAGTCAACTGTTACACTCTCGATCGGCTTGTCAGAACACGCGGCGTTTGTTGTCCTACCAAAACTGCTTGCTGTCCTGCGAACTCAGGCGCCGGGTATCGTTCTACGGATCCGCAACTTCGACCACCGCGACGCGGTCCTTTCGCTTCTGGATTCAGGGGAGGCAGATCTGACCGTCGGTGTTCCGCACACGCCAGCCGGTCGCATCCGGAGCGAACGTCTATTCGAGGAAAATTTCGTCTGCGTCCTCCGCAAAGACCATCCGCAAGCAGACGCAGAGCTAACGCTCGACTCTTTTCTCCAGATGTCGCATCTTCTGGTTTCTCCGGAAAACGAGCGTTTCGGGATGGTCGATGCCGCGCTCGGGAAGCTGGGACTGCGGCGGCGCCTTTCGCTGACGCTCCCGCAAATGTACGCCGCGCCGCCGCTCGTCGCGTCATCCGACCTGATAGCGACGCTAATGAACGGCGTCGTTGAAGCATCCGGGTATCGCGAACAGCTTCACGTTCTGAAGCCGCCATTGGAACTTGGCACGGCGAAGTTCGACATGGCATGGCATAGGCGCAACGACGTTCACCCCGCGCAGCGCTGGCTGCGTGAGGTGATCGGGTCACTCTTTGAAAAGGCCGCCTCCTAGACTGGCCACTGCCAGAAAGGTTAGACGGCGTGCGCGGGTGTAGCTCGCCTCAATCCTGGTCGCGCAGCTGGCGCGCCGCGCGCGCCCAGTCTTCGACGTGATATGTCCGGGCTACTCTGCCATCTTGAACTTCGTGGACATCGATGGTCATGATCCGGAAGGCGTGACCGGACTGGGCGACACCGAGAAACTCTCCGACAGGTGTGCCTTGAGCTTCGCTGCGAACAACAATCCTGTTCCCCATCGTGACAACATCCCTGATCTCGAACCTGAAGTCCGGTACCTTGGCGATCCGGGCGCTCCATCTCGCGATCGTCGCTTCGCGGTCATCGCAGGCATTGGTAGAACCGCAATTCTGCCAATCCTTTGTCGTTCCGCTTTCAAGATGAACGCGCACATCCGCGGGTGACGCCGCGGTGAGTGCGTTATAGACAGGCCGCACGACCTCGATCGCCTGGTCGACGGATAAACTGTCCTGTGTAGCAGGAGATGGCGCTGCCAACGCGATGACCAAGCCGGCGGTTTGGAGGATGTCGCTCATGGGTATGTTCCTTTGGCAAAGGTAGGATCTGCTTGCGGTTGCGTGTTCGGGAGCACTTCCGAGCGTTTGGCGATGGTCAGGCTATGGACGCTCGGGCTTCATGAGGTCGGCTATCCCAAGTCCTTCGAAAAACGAGAGCTGCCTGGCGCCGATCAAGGCTTCGATCTCGTCCGTCCCTTTGCCTTGTGGGTCGATCGAAATCCTGAACGGTTTCTCTCCGAACGGAAGATCGAGAACACCCTTCACCGCTTTGCCAACGGATTCGACAGTCAGACCTAGGCCTTTTTCGGCATCCAGCACCTCAAGCGCTGTGCCGAGGCCGCCAAGACGATCCGGAAGCTCACCGTATTGGCTGACGACGGCAAGGCTCTCCGGTCCATGTGCGTCCGCGAAATGTTCCGTTCCTGACGTGAACGCGCCGGGCACAACGATGACACTCTCGATGCCAAAAGGTGCGGCTTCGAAGCGCATCGCTTCAGCCAGAGCCTCGCCCGCCGCCTTGCTGGCGATATAGGGTCCGATGAAGGGCTCATGGATGCGCGAGGTCGTGCTGCCGACATAGACAAGGATGCCTTCCTTCTGCCGGCGCATGATCGGCAGCGCTGCCCGGTTCACCCGAAGCCAGGAGATCGCGTTGGTGTCTAAAATCCTTGCCATTTGCGCGGGTGTAAAGGCTTCGGCAATGCCGACCATCAGCATGCCCGCATTGTTGACGACCACGTCGAGACGGCCGGTCTCCAGCAGGACCTGATCGAACGCTGCTCTTATGCTCTCCTCCGAGAGGACGTCGAGCTCAAGCGCGCGCAGGTCGACCTGCTTCTCCGCCGCGAAAAGCGACATCTGCTCGACACGTTCCTGGTTTCGCTCCTTTAGAGATCGCATCGAAGCGTAGACAATGTGGCCCGCGATGGCGAGCGTCTCGGCGATGGCGCGACCGATACCGGATCCGGCACCTGTGACGACAATGACTTTCTGAGACATAAGATTTCTCCTTAAGCCAGGCCGCCATTGGCGCGCACGACCTGGCCATTGACCCATCCAGCTGCGTCGGACAGAAGAAAAGCGACGACCTCGGCAATGTCCTGTGGCTGTCCCAGACGTTTGAATGGTGCCGCTTCCGCCATGCGATCGATCTCGGTCTGGCTCTTGCCCGTAACGAACAAATCCGTTTCAACCGGCCCAGGAGCCACAGCGTTGACGGTAATGCGCCGACTTCCAAGCTCCTTGGCAAGTACGCGCGTCAGAGCCTCGACGGCGGCTTTCGTGGCGTTGTAGATGCCGTAGCTTGGAGGGTTGAGGGCAAGCGTCGTGCTGGACATGCTGACGATCCGGCCGCCGTCCACGACGCGTCGTGCAGCTTCGCGGATAGCGTTGATTGCGCCCCGAAGATTTGTATCGAGTTGTTCGGTAAGTCCCGCGTCGTCCAGATCCTTGATCAAGGACGGCCTGATGATCCCCGCACTATTAACCAGCGCGTTCACGTTGCCGTAGGCGCGTCCGGCCTGGTCGAAAAGTTCCTTCACATCTGACGCTGATGAGACGTCCGCGCGCACCGCGATGGCATTTCCTCCGCGTCCTACGATCTCTGCGACGACTGACGCGGCTTCGTCATGATTATTGGCGTAATTGACGACTACGTCCCAACCGTGTGCTCCAAGGAGCAGCGCGGTGGCGCGACCGATCCCTCGCGATCCGCCCGTGACAATAGCTGTTTTTTGCATATGACATGCCTCCTTTAGGCTTTCCTTCAGCCATCTTACGGAGGTGTTGTCTCGAGATGAAATCGACTTAAAGTATGGGTCATCATTCACGGGGTTGATATTGGTTTCGCCATCCATACGAGAAGGCAGAAGTGGCAACTAGTTTGTACGGCGCCGGAATACGATTGCCTATGATGCATATCACGTCAGTATGCATCATCCGCTTCAATTTGAGCTAATTAGCGCCAAGATGGGGTAGTCAAGGTTCGAGTCGTTGAAAGGCGGTACCATCCTAAATTTGCCGATTTAGGGCCGTTGGCCCCAAGCGTTGATGAGTCTTCAACCTCGACCTGCCTGCACGCCACTGAGAATGCGGGAGCTGGCTCGCTACAGCTGACCGATGACGAACTCATTAGGATCGATTCGGCCTTCCCATTCAGCCCAAAGGCGGAGAGGCCGGATGTTTAGAATCCCATCGAGAGCTTAAAACCATGAGAAAAGAGCTGCCCCGCTCTGGTACGGAACTAAAACACGTCTCGCCAATGCTCGAATATGCCGCTCACTTCACTGCGGCGGTCGATCCGCTGTCGGATTTCAGAACAAGATTCAGCCTGTAACCAAGTGCGTCAGCTACCTTCGCGATCGTCCCAAACTCCGGGTTGCCATCTCCACTTAACGCTCTGTAGAGAGCAGTTCGTGTAAGTCCGGTATTCCGGGAAAGATCCGACATGCCGCGCGCGCGAGCGACAACACCAAGCGCGCGAGCAATATGGTTTGCGTCTCCATCTTCGCTTGCAGCTAGAAGATATTCAGCAATCGCTTCCTCACTTCCAAGGAATTCGGCTGAGTCGTACTCAAATGTCTCAAGAGGCATGCGATTACTCCATTACTTGCCGTGCTAGTTTTTTAGCTAATCGAATGTCTTTGTCTTGAGTACTTTTGTCGCCACCACACAGAAGAACGTAAACGACCGACCCGTCTCGGACAAAATAGACCCGATAACCAGGCCCATAATTATGCGGAGTTCGCTCACGCCTTCGCCGACTGGCCTTACATCCCCAGGGTTTCCTGCAGCGAGACGGTCAATGCGGTCGGCAATTCTAGCTTGGGCACGATAGTCCTTTAGCGTTTGATCCAGTCCGCATAATCACGGGTGCGCCTAATCGTGAACATGCGACTATGTAACCCATAGGGGACAAAACATCAAAGTGATGGTTATCCGGGAATATAGCTGTCTGAAACTTTTGGCTTGCGTGTAGTGCCAAATGATTGAGTAAGTTCGATCTTCGTCACATCACGATGGCCACTCTGTTTTGCTGGCTGTCCGCACGTGGTTTCGCCCCTTCGGGCGGCCTACGGTCGGTCATTGAAAAGGAAAATAGCAGCAAATGTAACTGATTTGACCGCCGGATTGGCGGTTCATATCAGTTCAAGGCGTAATACGCGAGCAACGGATTTTGCTCGCGTCTCCTTAGGGTGCGTTTTCTACTGCATGCGGAAGGCCGGGCGTCGATGAGAGGCCGGTTGGGCCGACCCATCAGTCCATTATACAGGATCGCGGTCGCTCAGCCGTCTTCGCCCGGCATGCCTGCCGGCTCAGGAGAGCAACTCAGCTCGCAGTTTTGCCGCTGGCCCGGCGAAACTCATCCGAGGTCTCGTCGAGAAAGACGTACAGCGCTGTAATCTTGCCATCGCGGACGGTGATCACGTCCCAGCCGGTATATTCAGGCGCTTCGCCGCGCGGCCCCGAACCCCAAGCCATCCGTCCGGCGTTATGGAGCACCTGCGGCTTGCCATGTGGTGTGTAGACATAGTGCGGATGCGTGGCTCTTAGGTCGCCAGCGAACTTGAAGATCGCATCGTGGCCGATGATTGCACCGGGAGGAACGTAGAGGACGCCGTCCCCTGCCCAGAGTTCGCCGATCGCGGCACGCCGGCGGTCGTTGTCGCCTTCGCCGAAGACCTCCTGGAGGTTCCGGTCAAGCAACTCGCGGATACGCTCCGCGGATTCATTAGACTGTATCATGACATCTTTCCTTGAGAAGACGCCGACCTCGGCCACGACATTGCGCCAAGGTTCCAGGCGACATGTGGGACTTCAGATTTGAGCCTGGCCGCCATCGACGAAGAGTTCGATACCGTTGACGAAGCTCGCGTCATCGGAGGCAAGGAACAGCACGGACTTGGCGATCTCTTCCGGCTGGCCGACCCGACCGGCAGGAATCAGGCTGGCGAGATAGTCCCTTGTGCCCTGGGCCTGCGTGCCACCACCGAACAATTCGTCCAGGCCGGCGGTGTCCGTGACGCCAGGGCTGATCGCGTTGACGCGAATGTGGCGATCCTTCAGGTCGAGCATCCAGTTGCGGGCGAAGTTACGCACCGCGGCCTTGGTCGCCGAATAGACGCTAAAGGCCGGTGTGCCGGAAATGCTGGTGGTAGAACTCGTCAGGATGACGGAGGCACCGTCCTTCAAAAGCGGTAGCGCCTTCTGAACCGTGAACAGGACGCCCTTCACGTTGGTGTCGAACGTGCGCTGATAATGCTCCTCGGTGATCGCACCGAGCGCGACCATTTCGCCGCCACCGGCATTGGCGAACAGCACATCGATCTGTGCGTGCTTCTGTTGGACGGCGTCGTAAAGCCTGTCGATGTCGGCGAGATCAGCCATATCGCCCCGCACTGCCGTCACGCGGCCGCCGATCTGCTTCACGGCGGCATCCAATGCCTCCTGCCGGCGGCCGGTGATAAACACCGAAGCACCCTCGGCTGCAAAGGCTTTCGCCGCGGCGAGGCCGATACCGCTGGATCCACCCGTCACCACCACGACCTTGTTGTTGAACCTGTTCGTCATCGTCTTTCTCCTTCAAAACCGGCGTAGCGCCGTTACTTTCGAATATGGAAGATGAACGATGAGGCTTGTCGTCGCCGAGTTTGACACGTACCGTTCCATAGGAGGAACGCTGGATGCGGATTGATCTGAACGATTACGCCTATTTCGCCGAAGTCGTCGCTCATGGCGGCTTTGCCGCCGCAGGACGGGCCCTGCGTGAGCCGAAGTCTAAACTTAGTCGAAGGATTGCCGGCCTTGAGGACCGGCTGGGCTTGCGATTGATCGAGCGATCAAGCCGCCGCTTCCGGGTGACTGACACTGGCCAGGCATTCTACGAGCGATGCAGAGCAATACTTGCGGAAGCCGAACAGGCGGAAGCGCTGGTCGCGCAGGCGCAGGCGGAACCGCATGGCCGCATCCGTTTCAGTTGCCCAACCGGGATGGTTGCGCCCATTTCGGCACTGATGTCATCCTTCCTGTTACGCTTTCCGAAAGTGCGGCTCCAGCTGATGGCAACCGACCGGTCGGTGGACCTGATCGAGGAACGCATTGATCTCGCACTTCGCGTCCGCACCAGCCTCACCTCGGATGCAGCCCTGACCATGCGGTCGCTGGGAGCCTCGATCCGCATTCTGGTTGCCAGTCCTCAACTTGCCAGTCAGGTGGCCAGCATCGAGCATCTGAACACCTTCCCGGCATTATCAACTGACCATGCGTCGGACGATTTCGAATGGCACCTGGAAGCGGAGGGTGGGCGCAAGCATGTCGTTCGGGTCCAGCCGCGCATGGGATGCGAGGACATGGCAACAGTGCGCGATGCTGCAATCAATGGCCTGGGTATTGCGCTGCTGCCCGATCATGTCTGTCGCGAGGCGCTGGAGGCTGGAAAGCTTGTGCGCGTGTTGCCAGCTTGGGGTGGGTTACAGGGTATCGTGCATCTGATGTTTACGACGAGACGCGGCCTGTCACCTGCCGTCCGGGCGCTCATCGACCATCTCGCTGCCGGCTTTCCGCGCGACGCCCTCAGTAAACGCACGTGACGCGGTGTATCTGCGTAGCTAACCCGCCAACTGCTCTTCGTAACGCAAGGCCCAGTCCCGCAAGGTCGCAAAGGTCGGCATGAGGTCGATACCGGCCTGCGAAAGCGCATATTCGACCCGTGGAGGTATCTCCGCGTAAGCGGTGCGAATGACAATGCCGTTGCGCTCGAGGTCGCGAAGCTGCTCGGTCAGCATATGCTGAGTGATACCCGGAAGCGCTCGGCGCAGTTCGCCGAAACGCATCGGCCCAGCAACCAGGCTACAGACGATCTCGATCTTCCACTTACCGGTGATCGCCCGGATCGCCCGCTGGAAGCGCATCACGTCGATCGGCTCAGGTCCCGTGCAGCCATCGCAATCTTCGCCATATATCCGCGGCTCGATGGTCTGGTTTTTCATACTACCTCTGGAAATTCATCCTACTTGCCAATTTTCATATGCTTCGCAATGACTGGTCGCAAGGACAAGTGAAGGTATGGAAAATCATATGAGCAAGATTCTTATAACGGGTGGTTCAGGGTTCCTTGGCAGCCATTGCATCGTAGCGGCGTTCGCCGCGGGGCATGAGGTTCGCACGACGCTGCGCCGTCTCGACAAAGTAGGAGAAGTCCGCGCCATGCTTGCGGCAGCTGGTGTCGATCCGAAGCAAGAGGTCGCATTTTATGAAGCTGATCTGGGGAATGACGAAGGTTGGAGCGACGCTGTCGCGGGCTGCGACTATGTTCTGCACACGGCATCTCCGTTTCCGTCAGCCCAGCCGGACGATCCGAATGACCTGATTGTCCCGGCGCGTGACGGGACCTTGCGTGTTCTTCGCGCAGCCAGTCGTGCCGGCGCGAGGCGCGTTGTCCTCACATCCTCCTTTGCCGCCGTTGGGTACGGCCCGGAGGCACCAAGTCATGTCTTTACCGAGGAAGACTGGACACCGATCGATGCACCAAATCAGCCATACATCCTGTCGAAAGCCATCGCGGAGCGTGCTGCATGGGACTTCGTCAGGGACAGCGGAACGCCGGAGCTGAGTGTCGTCAACCCAACCGGAATATTCGGACCCGTGCTCGGCCCTCAGCTTTCGACGTCAATTCAGATCATCAAAGGACTGCTGGACGGAGCCTTTCCACCTGAGTTGCCGGATATATGGTTCGGTGTGGTCGATGTGCGCGACGTCGCCGACCTGCATCTGCGGGCCATGATTGATCCGTACGCGGCGGGCAAGCGCTTTATTGCCGTGAGCGGCGAGCCAGTATCTCTGTTGGCGGTTGCCACCATATTGCGCGAGCGCTTTCCAGAATTTGCCGCCAGAGTTCCTAGTCGTGGCGCCTCTTCCTCACCTAGCGCGAGCCATAGACGCTCCAGCAGTGACAAGGCGAGGCAGAGGCTCGCGTGGAAGCCACGCACAAGTGAAGAAGCAATCGTCGCCAGTGTTGAAAGTCTTATCCAATTGAAATTGCTCGAAGTCCTTGAGTAATTTCGAGGGCCGCGCGAATTTTCACAAAGGAATCGGGAACGGCGCTTGGTCGATGTGTGATGAGAATATCGCGTACCCAACGGCGCAGCCGACGGTTCGACTACTTTCAAGGCGGTGGCATTTTTTCAAACCTCGGCAGGGACGGATCGACGCGATCCCATTTTTGTGCCGCCGCAGTCCAAGTGATCATTTGTGGGCTATACCGTTCGGGATCATCAAGGCTCGACGGGGTGACAATGAAGACGTCAGGCATGTCAGGGAAGGTCATGTAGACGGCCGATCCACAGACCGGGCAAAATGCCCGCTGCTTGACCGTCCCGCCATCCCCAACGCTGTTCCAATGTGAGGCGGCTCCCTCGATTTTCACATCAGCTGCGACGAAGGTTAAGTGAGATTGATGTCCTGTCCCACTATCACGCTGGCATTGTCGGCATTGGCAAACAAGCATAGCAGTCGGCTCTCCCGATATCTCATAACGGATCGTGCGGCATGCACAGCCGCCGGTATAGGTGTCGCTCATCTCTTCTCCCCCTGTCAGTGCTTCGGCTGCGAAGGACCTTCCTCAGCAGCGACCGTATCCAATCGTTCGACGACTTTCTTCCAACCTTCGCCCATATTGCGATACGCACTGTCATTCCTCGGCGTCTCAAAGCCGGAATGAACTAGCCGTAGGCGTGTGCCGGCCTCCGTGGCGGAAACGGAAAATGTCACGACCGTATCGAGCCTTGAGCCATAGTCCTCATTTCCGTCGTGTCCGCTCCTCCAGGCATAGGATAACCGCTCGTTGGGAATGATTTCGAGCACTTCGCACTGGATTGTTCCATCCCACAGCCCGGCCGGCGTCGTCTGGAACGTGAAGCGGCAACCAACCTCAGCCCTGAAGCCTTTTGGCTCCATGAGCCAGCGTGTTGTCAACTCACCACTCGTCAATGCTTTCCAGACGAGAGCGGGCGCATGCGGCAACACTTCATCGATCACAATGGACTGCAAGTCAGAACTCAGATGGGCGGTCATGGATCGATTTCCTTCAGCATGTTTTTAAGATCAGCAAAGCGCTCGCGCCAAAAGACGCCGTAGTGGTTCAGCCAGCCCGCTAGAGGTTCCAAGCCACCGGGCTGTGCCCGATAATAGACATTCCGCCCCTCCGGCCGCTCGAGGACGAGGCCAGCTTCTCGCAAAGCCTTCAGATGGTGTGAGATGGCGCCCTGCGTGACGTTGCTGCTGCGCGTGAGTTCGACAACTGTGATTTCATTAGAGTTGGCGATCTGCTCGAAAACGGCTCGCCGCGTTGGATCAGCAAGCGCTCGCATGACAGTAGTAACGGCTTCTATTTGCATCATGGTCAATCAAATAGCCGAAGCTAATCAATTAGTCAATACTATTTCATTAGTATCGATTAATTGATTGGTCTCTCCACAGGAGCGTCGTAGTGGGCAGAATCGCGATCGACAGACGACGGCACTTGTGACGCAGTCGCGGGCGACATCGTCTACATGCCCAAGGGGAAGCGGTGACAATCACTACGGATGGCGAAAGATCACCTATGACTGGTCGGCCGACGGCCTCGTCATCGTTCTTCGACTGAAGGCTGAAAAACTGGCGCAGTAGAGGTTTGCGTCAGTTTCGAAGCGGCCCCGCGCGCCGGGGGCTGTCGGTCCCGGTTTCCGGCTTTCGCCGGCGCTAAGCTAAACCTCCTGCGGCAACCCTTCTGACAGGTCTTGCGGGAGGCGATCGGCTTTCGCAGTTTCTGCTACAGCTCATATGCCCTTTTCTGTTTAGGACGCTTCTGCGCAACGGGCCAGGAGCTGTCACTGCGCAAACTGCGCGATTGTGAACCTTGCTCACCAGGTTGGCCGAAATCGCACCCCACCAACAAGATTGATCTGCCGATCGTGTCGTGTTTTGAAGTAAGCAAATTGGCGGCGAGGCTTAGACAACAGGAATGGCAGAACAGTTTGACATGTTTTCGGAGCAGGCTGCGCGCGACCAAGTGGTCACGCCTGGCTCCTCCAAATCTGCAAAACCCGACAAGCATGCCGTCCCCATGAGTGAAGTGGACATGGTCCGACATCTGTCGGAGACAGGTCGATATCGAATCCTGCAGAAACTTACCCCGCGCGCGGTCGCGCCATTCCCGCGTCCGGAGTACCCTCTCAAGGGCATCATTCTCGACACCGAGACTACGGGCCTCAATGCGCGCAAGGATGAGATCATCGAGATTGGCGTGATCGCTTTCACCTTCGATGGGGCAGGTCGTCTCGGTGACGTGAGCGGTATCTACGGTGGACTTCAGCAGCCGAGCGTTTCCATTCCCACTGAGATCACCAGGCTCACCGGGATTACCGACGACATGGTCGCCGGGCGAACGATCGACATGGCGGCCCTAGGTGCCCTGATTGAACCGGCTGATCTGCTGATCGCCCACAATGCCGGTTTCGACCGGCCATTCTGCGAGGCATTCTCTTCTTTATTCTCCGGCAAGGCCTGGGCTTGCTCCAACTCAGAGGTAGACTGGTCGTCGCGGGGATACGAAGGTACCAAGCTCGGATACTTGATTGGCCAGACGGGATATTTTCATGAAGGTCATCGCGCTGTCGATGATTGTTTCGCGCTTCTGGACGTCCTGGCTCGTGAGGTGGACGGCTCTGCTTCCACCGCGTTTGCCGAACTCTATGAAGCAAGCCAGCGGTCGCGTGTCCGGATCTTTGCGGAGAACAGTCCTTTTGACATGAAGGATCACCTCAAGACCCGAGGCTACCGCTGGTCCGACGGAAGCGATGGCCGCCCGAAATCCTGGTGGATCGAGGTAAGTGAAGAAGCGCTCGATGATGAGCTCCGCTATCTCAGATCCGAGATCTACCGTTATCCAGACGCCGATCCTCCAATCAAACGCCTCACTGCCTTCGACCGGTTCCGAGCCTGATGGCCCCTTCAGCCCATCTCTGTTGGACCCATGCTTTGAGCGCATGGCCGACCTAAGACCTTGTGCCTTATTGACGGCCGGGCAAGAGCCTGAGCTTCGCAGCCGACCAAGACCGTTATCATAGCGAACTATCTCTGCTTCTCTGCTGATAGAGGCCTGTCGCGGCGACAGGTAATAGGACCTCGTGTCCTGCCAATTAAGGCGTAACGGATGGGACCCGGCGCATCAGACTGCTCCAGTCCGCAATGAAGCGGCTGCGTTGCGCACGATCCTGAGCGGCAAGCAGAGCTGGCCCGATCCGGATCGGCCTGCCAATGCCCGACTCCATCACCGATGTCGGCCCGTCGACGCCGGGAGGCAGCGGCGCATGCTCGGTAAAGAAGAAAGCGGATTCCCGCGCCACGGTCTGTCCGCGTGGAGACAGAAGATAGTCGATAAACGCGCCGGCCAGCCGTTTCTGCGTGGAACGTTTGGGGATCATGATGCCACGCGAGAGGATCAGCGTGTAGTCACGGGGCAGAACGATCCGGAGTGCCGGGTTCTTGAGGTGGGCGGCATAGGCATAGGAACCGAGGATGTTGTAGGCGATCCGGATATTGCCTTTCTGGAATTCGGCCAGAACCTCGTTGTTGCAGCAGCGGGTGATGGCGTCGGCACGGCTGAGACTTTCCAGCAGACGGCCGTAAGAGGTCGGGGCTTGGCGGGAATCGTTATAGGCTAAGAGGTAGCCGATGCCCGACGCTTGGATATCATAGGTGCCAATCCTTGCTCGGTAAGCTTCGGGCTTTAGGCGCAGTAGATCGGCCAGTTCGTCATGCGTGCGCGGCACGTCTTCCGGCGGCACCGTGCGGCTATCGTATATGATCACCGCCGGCTCGAAGGTGAAGCCGTAAACCTCCTCCCGCCAGTTGGCCCATTCGGGAACACGGCTCGGCGATGGCATGACATGCGGCGAGGCACAGCCATCATTGGCCAATTTGACCAGTTGGTCGACCGAGGATGACAGCACCACGTCGGCAAAAAACGTGTCACTCTTGCAGGTACGTTCGGCATCGCGAAAGAGGTCGTTCGTCAGGTAGTCGACATATTCAAGCGAAACGCCAGGAAAAAGCTGTTGGAAATCGAGCAGCAGCGGCCGGATCGCCTCCACGTCTGTCGCCGCGTGGATCTGCAGCCTGTCGGACTCTTGTTGCACGGCCGGAAAGACGACTCTATCCCCTTCGACACCAAACGAGCCCGTCGTGCTCCCAGCGATTAGCAGCAATGCTGCAAGCAGCTTTCGTCCGATGCAGTCCATGACATCACTCCTTGGCGAGCGGCAGTTTGATAATGACCGCGAAACGATTGACGTCTGATTTTTCCCGAAACAACAACTCGCCGCCCAGCACTGCCGCCACCTCGGAGGCAATGGCAAAGCCGATGCCGGCACTGCCCTTCCCTGACTTTGTCGTCACAAACCGACGCGTCACGTCCTCCCAGTGCTCCCTACCGATGCCGGGACCGTCATCCTCGACTTCCAGCAGCGCGGCACTTTCCGTGCGGGCAATGCGAACCTCGAGGCGCGACACCACGCCATGACGCAGCGAATTGTCGATCACATTGACCATTGCTTCGCGAAGACTGAGGCTGTCGCCCATGACGGGAACTTCCTGTTCAGGCGCCTCGAACGAAACGATGATATCCGGGTCGATGGTGATGGGAATGGCGGCCCGAAAGGCCCCGCGCGCGACATCAGTGAGATCAAGTCGGACAAGTTCGGCGGAATCGAAGCGATGGATAACCATGGCGTGACTAAGAAGCTGGTTGGTAAGCAGGGCGAGTTCGGAGGCCCTGTCGCGAGCTCTTGTGAGGTGATGGCGATGGTCCCTGCTCAGGCCCTCTTCGTCGATCAGGCTCAGTTGAGCGGTCAGCGCCGTAAGCGGCGTACGCATCTGATGGGCGCTATCACCGACGAAGCGCTGCAACAGCTTCATCCGCTCATCCAGCCGGCTCATGAAATGATTGATGGATGCGACAAAAGGTGAAAGCTCGCGCGGAACAGCTAGGCCCAACGGGGTCAGGTCCTGGGACCCGCGCACGCGCAACAACTCGGCCAACTGAGAAACCGGACGCAGCGCATAGCGGAGCGCGAGCGCAGTGGCGATCAGGGCAAAGATGCTCATCACCACCACCAGAAGACTTGCGCGCGTGGTCAGCTCGGATGCCAACGCTTCGCGGGCATCGGTGGTCTGGGCAATGATGATGATCGCTCGGCCGTTCAGCGACGGATCGGAAATCGCGTGCGATGTCACCGCCATCCTGACATCGTCATCGTTGTAGCGTGAAAACAGGAAGGTCGGCGTGGTGGTGATCGCCGCCGTCTCTATCCCCGGAGCGAGGTCCTCGTACCCAGTCAGCGTGCGACCTTCGGTATCAATAACTCGGTAAAAGATGCGGTCCCGTTCGGCCAAGCCCAAAAGTTCGAAGGCCGAAGACGGCATATTGACGGTGAGGTGGCCGTTTTCGACAGTCAAACCGTCGGCGATCTGAAAGGTTGCCCCCCTCAGCAGCTGGTCGTAAGCATCGTCGGCAGCAGCGCGTGCATAAAACCAGGCAGCAGTCAGCAGCGTGGCAGCGCCTGCGGCAAGAACGAACGTCACCAGCAAAAGCAGCCGGGAAAAGAGAGAGGCTTCAGGATTCCGCATCTGCAACCAATTGGTAGCCGACGCCGCGAACCGTGATGATCCGCGCCTTGGCGCCCTCGATCTTCTTCCTCAGTCGGCCGACATAGAGCTCAACCGCATTGGGGGCGGCAGCATCGTCAAAACCGAACAGGTGATCGAGCAGTTCGTCCTTGCTGAAGATTCGGCCCGGTCTGGAGGCAAGGATTTCCAGCAGTGTGATTTCCCGCCGCTTCAACTGGATCTCCTTGCTGCCCACCCGAACGTTGCGATTGGCCCGGTCGAGCGCGATGTCTCCGCAGACGATGACATTGGTCGCATCGCCTGCGCGGCGGCGCATCAGGACGCGGGCACGCGCCTCCAGTTCGCGGAAGTCGAAGGGTTTTACCAGGTAGTCGTCGGCGCCGATATCGAGTGCACTCACCCGGTCATCGATCTCGGAGCGAGCCGTCAGCACCAGGACCGGGACGGAATTCTGCTGCTGGCGAAGACGGCGCAAAATGTCGAAGCCGTTCAGGCCCGGAAGCATCACGTCGAGTATGACCAAATCATAGGGCGTGAAGTCGAGGATTTCAGATGCGGCCAGCCCATCGACCTCCCAATCGACACTGTGCCCCACCGCGGAAAACCGCTGGGAAATTGCCTCGCCAACATCGTGCGTATCTTCAACCAACAGTATGCGCATGGTGAACCCTGTCACGGCTTCCAAACACAATCAAGCTGTCTGCCGCTCGTCCCGGCGTGACAGGATCATGACAGTTTCGGCAGCTATGCCGGAGGAACCTGCTAGTGGGAGAGAGCTATCTGGCAGGCCCGGGGGAGGTCATCCCGAATGCCTTTTCGATACGCGTTCACGCGGCGCATACCTGTGTCCTGACGGGATCGCCCAAGACGTCCAGATCAACAAATGGGAGAGTTATCATGCAAAGATTTTCAACCTATATCCTGGCCGGCGCCGTCATTGCCGCTGCCAGCTCGGCCGCTTTTGCCGAGCCGACGAAACCGGAATGCCTGGCTGGCGCAAAGCCCGGTGGTGGCTTCGACATCACCTGCCGTCTGGCCGCCAATGCCCTGCTCGAAACCAAACAGATTTCTCGGCCCATGACGGTCACCTATATGGAGGGTGGCGTTGGGGCCGTCGCCTATAACCACGTGATCGGCAAGCGCAGCAAGGACGGCAATCTGATCACTGCTGCCTCGACCGGATCAGCACTGCTGATCGCTCAGGGTAAATTCGGCCAATATGATGAAACCGCCGTGCGTTGGCTTGGCGCACTGGGTGCCGATTATGGCGTCCTCGTCGTCGCTGCGGACTCGCCTTACAAGACCCTTGGTGAACTGATCGCGGCGTACAAAGCCGATCCGGACAGCTTTGCGGTCGCCGGTGGCGGCGCCGTCGGGTCGCAGGACTGGATGAAGGCCTCACTGTTGGCCAAAGCGGCCGAGCAGGAACCCAAGAAAATGCGCTACGTTGCTCTGGAAGGTGGCGGCGCGGTGTTGACGGCGCTGGAAGGCGGACACGTCAAGGTCGGCTCGGGGGATGCGGCCGAGATGGGCAAGCATCATGCAGCTGGCAAGGTCAGGATTCTGGCCGTCATGTCTCCTGAGCGTCTGCCCGGCGAGCTCGGGTCGATCCAGACGGCCAAGGAGCAGGGCTTCGATTTCGACTGGCCCGTTTGGCGCGGTTATTATGTCGGCAAGGAAGTGTCCGACGAGGACTACAACTGGTGGGCGGCTGCTTTCGACAAGATGAGCAAGACGCCAGAATTTGCCAAGGAACGCGATGCGCGCGGCCTTTTCGAATTCACCATGGCCGGCAAGGAATTCGACGATCGGGTCAAGGCCGACGTGGTTCGTTTTAAACAGATGGCAAAAGATGCCGGCATGTGACCACGGCTGACTGGTCACCCAATTCGACCGATCCCGTTCTCTAAAGTCGGCCGGATCTGCATCAAAGATCGATGTCGGTTCGGCCAGCCTCCTTGAGCGCTTCTGAGATCTTGCAGCCGGACTTACGGAGGGACACCATGTCCGAACATACCAACGCATCACCTCTTATGAACCGTATCGCGGCGGGATGCCTGCTGGCGCTCTCGCTTGCCTATGGCATCGGCGGCGCGGTTATCGAATACGCGTTTTCCTCTGACCCCCTTGGCCCCAGAGTTTTCCCGATAGCACTTGCCGCCATCCTTGGCGCACTGTGCCTGACCTATCTCCGCTACCCCGGCTTCTCGGAAGAATTCCCCAAGGGCAGCCTGCTACTGCGCATCGTGGCCGCACTCGTCATCCTGGTTTTCTCGGTGGCAGTTTTTGAACCGCTTGGCTTCCTGGCCTCGATGTTCATTCTGACTGTCGGCAATGGCGTCGTGTTCGGAGCATCTTGGAAAATCGCTATTATTGGCGCGGCCGGCCAATGCCTTTTGTGGTGGTTTATCTTCTCGTGGCTTCTCGAAGTCTATCTGCCCATCGGCGACGTGTTCGGCTGACGCCGCAATTTCGAAAGGTCCACTCTCATGAGTTTCGATTATCTTTGGCAGGGCTTTGCCGTCGCATTGACATGGCAAAATCTTCTGATCGGCTTTGTCGGCTGCTTTATCGGCACCATGGTCGGCGCATTGCCGGCCATCGGCCCCATCAACGGCATCGCACTGCTGATGCCGATTGCCTATACGATGGGCCTGCCCCCCGAAAGCACCATGATCCTGCTGACCGCCGTCTACTGCGGTGCAGAATACGGCGGGCGCATTTCGTCGATCCTGCTGAATGTCCCCGGCGATGCCGGCGCGGTGATGACCGCGGTCGATGGCTATCCCATGGCCAAGCAGGGGCGGGCTGGCGAAGCGCTGGCAATCTCGGGACTTTCATCTTTCGTCGGTGGGATCATGGGATCAGTTGGTCTTGCGATTTTTGCTCCTGTGCTTGCCAGTCTTGCAATTGGATTTGGCCCCGCTGAATATTTCGTTCTCATGGTGTTTGCCTTCGCAACGCTTGGCTCGATGGTCGGCAGCCAGCCAGTCAAGACCTTGATCGGTTGTACGCTCGGGCTAATGTTGGCAACCGTTGGACTGGATGCAACATCTGGGGCCTATCGCTTTACTTTCGGCGAGCCGGAACTGAGTGACGGTCTCGAATTCGTCGTTCTCGTCATCGGCCTGTTTTCGATTTCGGAAGCACTCATCATCCTCGAGCAGCAGGGCCGCGGCTTCACTATGATCCGTGAACTCGGCCGCATGACGGCCCGGTGGAGTGATATCGTCAAATCGACGGGAGCAACGCTGCGCGCATCCGTTATCGGCTTCATCATCGGCATTCTTCCCGGCACTGGAGCTTCTGTGTCTAGCGCGATCTCCTATACTTTGGAGAAACGATTTTCGGATACCGAAGGTACATTCGGCAAAGGCGATGTCCGCGGGCTGGCGGCTCCCGAAGCGGCCAACAACGCCACCGCCTGCGGCGCCTTCGTGCCAATGCTGACGCTCGGTGTGCCCGGTTCCGGGACCACCGCAGTGATGTTGGGAGCACTAATGCTCTACAACATTCAGCCCGGTCCGATGCTCATGGTTGAACGGCCGGAGATCGTCGGGGGGCTGGTCGCCTCGATGTTCATCGGCAACTTCATTCTGCTCGCGCTCAACCTGCCGATGGTCAATATTTTCGCCCGCGTTTTGACGGTCCCGAATTGGCTGTTGGTTCCAGGTATCCTGGTGCTTTCGGTTGTCGGCGTTTACTCGACCAACGCCTCGGCATTCTCGCTGTGGCTGATGCTGCTCATCGGGATCATAGGCTGGTTGCTGCGAAAGGCCGGATTCGATATGGCGCCGATCATTCTCGGTTTCGTCCTTGGCGAGGTGATGGAAATCAATCTTCGCAATGCGCTGGCAATCAGCGGTGGCGATATCTCCATCCTGTTCCAAAGCACCATCTCCAACATACTTTGGATCTGTGCGGCCGCGGTGGCTTTACTGCCGATCTATTTGGCGCGCAGGTCGAAGAAGCGTCAGAAGATGTTGATCTCAACTGGTTCCTGACGGGCGCGGTCCATGCGCGCTCCTCCATTAGGGTGTGCATGGACCAAACAGTGACGACTACGCCCGCGGCGGTCGCGGACGTGGAGCAGTTCTCTTCGGCGCTGGGCGTCACGAGGATACCCGACCAGTCCAAAGCGACCTTTATGGTGTTGCTAGTCTTGATCGACGTCGAATCAAGATGGTGCAGTGGGTTAGAGTGTGACGATTACCTTGCCGATTTGCTCGTTGGACTCCAGGAAACGATGAGCATCTTGGATGTCGTCGAAGGCGAAGGTCCGTGCGATCAAGGGCTTGAGGGCGCCCGATACCAAACCGGCTGTAATGAAGGTCTTGGCGCGTTCGAGGACCGCATCGTCCGACACGACTTCGGTGTAGAGGTAGCCCTTCAATGTCAGGCATTTGCTCAGGACTGTAAGGAGCGGAAATGGCGTTGGCTCAACGCTGAGCACACCATATTCAAGCAGGATCCCGCCCCGCGCCATGGCGGCCGTCAAAGGCACAAACGAGGGTCCACCTACCGGATCGAACACGACCCGAGCGCCGATGCCATTTGTGATTTCAAGAACCCGAGTAACAAGGTCTTCTTCCTCCGTCGCGACGACGTAGTCGGCGCCAGCATCAAGAAGGGCCTGGCGTTTAGCGCTGGTTCGCGTTGTCGCGATGACGGTCGCGCCTACGATTTTAGCGATCTGGAACGCCGCGATGCCGACACTGCTTGACGCTGCGGATATGATGACAGCCTCTCCGTGGGAAAGCTTTGCTTGCTCGATCAGGCCGCCCCACGCCGTAACATATGCCATCCAAACCGCTGCACCGTCCTCGAAGGACAAGTTCTCCGGATGTTTGACGACCAAGCGCGATTGAACATTGACCAGTTCGCCGTAGGTTCCGCCGTTCGTAATATCCTGCGAGGGCACAACGCTGACCACGTCACCGATGGCGAAACCTTTGACCGACGCGCCGAGCAACTCGATGACGCCCGAGGCTTCGTAGCCGAGACGACTTGGAAAGCGTGCATCTTGGAGATAGGCGTGATTGCGGAACATGACTTCCGCGCGGTTGATCCCAATTGCCTTGACTTTGATCTGAACCTCGTCGGCTGCTGGCGCCGGGACGTCGACATCATCGATCCGGAGTACACTGGCGTCGCCATATTCGTGCATTCGAACTACTCTGGTCATCAAATTTCTCCATACGTATCAATTTAAGGAGCTCTTGCTCCAAAATACCTTAGGCGACGCTCGAATCGACGTCAACACAATATGGAGGCATGGCTCCATATTGTGTTGACGCAATGGCAGATTGCAGGCATAGCAATTTATGGAGTGATAACTCCAGTTCTGCATCACGCCCGTGCAAATGCTATGTAATGAGGATCATGTCATGCCGTTTTTCAACGTTCACGTACCCAAGGATCAGTTCTCTCTGGATCAGCGTCAAGCAATCGCGGAATCCCTTGCACACTCTCTTCAAAACAGCTTTGGGCTGCCCCCTGAAGATGAGTTCGTTGTGATCAACGAGCACGCCGAAGGCTACATGTTTCTGCATCCTACCTACGGAAATGTGGAACGCTCAGCGGGTGCGATCATCATCACCGTTCACATCCCGGCGTCGCGTCCGATGTCTCAAAAGCGAGTGCTGCTAAAGGAGATCGTCCAGCGTCTCCACGACAATGTCGGCATTATGCCAGACGATGTGTTCGTGACCCTCATTCCACTGCCGTCGGAGAACTTCTCGTTCGGTCGAGGTTTGAGTGCAATTGACAAGGGCGACGACTAAGAGCGCACGCCCGGCCAAGCGTCGAGGGCCATGGCGCCGATCTTTTCAAGCGTCCTGCGATCGGCGCCGTCACGCGCACGGACAGCCATGCCTCTCGACACTGTTTCGAAAAACTCGGCGATCTGGGCGACGTCAGTCCCTTCTGACAGGTCGCCATTTCGGACACCCTCGTTCAATCGCTCTATCATCAATGTGCGCGACCTCTCTCTAACCTCACGCATGAAGTCTCGCAAATCTGCGCGGTCCGCGGCGTCGTGCAGCCCGGCTAGAGAGATCATGCAGCCAGCAGGACCCACATCGTCAGTGTAGGCGGCCGCTGTAGCCATCATCAGCCGCGCGAACGCATCCTGGGCCGAGCCACCCCCGGCCAAAGCCTTGGGAAAGAAGCCGCCCGGTCCGGTGAGATATGCACCGACCGCTTCCCGGTAGAGCGCCTCCTTGCTGCCAAACGCGTTGTAGAAGCTTGAGGGGCTAAGGCCCATCACGGCGATCAATTCATCGAAGGTTGCTCCCTCGTAGCCTCTATCCCAAAACACGCGCATTGCCCGGTCGAGCGCCGCTGTCCGGTCGAACAGCCGCGGCCGTCCACGTGCTCTCGAGGCCTGGCCCTCGCCCTTCATCAACATTGTTAGTTCCTTCGTCGCTGTAAGCATGAACGGACATGGTCTCTCCGCCTGCACTACACCTAACATAATTGTAGCGATGGCTCCACTTTTATATTGACGGAAGCACCAAAGCGGTTCATGGAATAAATATGGAGTAAATACTCCACAAATATGCTTTGATAACGCCTGACCGTATGACCAAGGAGACCCTGATGAAAGCTATCCAGATTTCCGCCTTCGGCGAGCCCCGTGACGTGTTGCGGTTCACCGACTTTCCTGAACCAGTAGCTCCTGGCCCGAATGAGGTGCTCGTTCAGCTCGAGGCGTCCCCGCTTAATCCCCACGACCTTTATGTTATCAAAGGTGGCTTCCCCGTTCTGCCATCGGCACCAGGACCCGTGGGCAACGAGGGCGTCGGCCGCGTCATCGGTATGGGCACGGAGGTGAACCATCTTTCTATTGGTGACCGCGTGCTGCTTCCGATCTTCACATGGCTATGGCGCGAACGGATGACCATTTCCGCCGAGGGTCTATTCGCTCTGCCCGATGCCGACCTGCATCAGCTGTCGATGCTGGGGATCAATCCGCCGACGGCGGCACTGTTGCTTAGCGAATATGCCAGTCTCGAACCCGGAGAATGGTTGGTTCAGAATGCCGCCAACTCTGGAGTTGGCCGGGCTGTGATCGGTGTGGCCAAGGCTCGCGGCCTGAAGACGCTCAATATTGTCCGTCGCCCCGAGCTTGTGGCTGAATTGAAGGAAGCGGGTGCCGATGTGGTACTGGTCGCCGGCGACAACACCGCAGCTGAAGCCGAGCAAGCGGTCAACGGCGGCCGCATCGGCTTGGGAATTGACGCGATCGGCGGTGAGGCGATTGGACTTCTGGCCAACATCGTCTCGCCCCGGGCGGCAGTGGTAGCCTATTCCATTCTCGGGAGCGCGACGATGTCGATCCCGGCCTGGTCGCCAATCTTCAAGCAGGTTACCGTCCACGGCTTCTTCCTTGGCAACCCCGACTCGGCCGTAGCAGCACCCGCCGCCGTCAGAGACGTCCTGCCGCTTATCGTCAGTGGCGACCTGCATACCCCGATCAGCGGCGTTTATCCGCCGTCGGCTATTGTCGAGGCCGCCATTCACGCCGAACGAGGCGGTAAGGTAATCCTCGACTTCACCACTGCCTGACCGCGTCGATATCGCCGTCCGGCTAATTACCCTGTCAATGGAGCGGCCTCGCCGCAATCCTCAATCTAAGGCACGACACCATGACCGCCCTAGTCCTGATCGATCTCACTGTCCATGATCTACCCGCGATGACCCATTACGAGGGAGCAGTGATCGCCTTGGCTGGGCGGTTTGGTGGCAGACCACTTGTTAAGGAGCTTCATCCTGAAATCGTTGAGGGACAATGGTCCCCGACGTGGCTTGTCGTGTTGGAGTTTCCGAACCGTCAAGCCGTTCGTGACTTTTACGACGCGCCGGATTATCAGCCGCTGAAAGCGATGCGACAGACGGCAGCAACCTCCAACGGCCTCATTGTCGTTGGTGAGTAGCAGCTAGCACGATGGCGTAGGGGATCTCGAATAGCACCAGCTTTGGGGCTGCTCTCGACATCTTAAGTGGCAGCGGCTCAAAGCTGGATGACGAAGTGGCAGGTATCGAGATCGTGCTCAATGGCTGAGATGAGGGCGCGAAGCTGCGCGTCCTCGTCCGGACGACATTGAGCGCTTTGGGCTGAACCCGGGAGCCAACGCAATACGCTCAAACTCCATGACGCAATTATGCGGCTTTAGATTCCGAACAGTTTGATGTTCGGATTCCGGTCGTTTTCCGGGCAAAACTTCACAACCACACGGACGTCAAATTATGTTGGTGCGTAACGACGATGTCGTCGATATTCGCCGGACGACTACCGATGGGAAAATTCTCGCGCAGCCTGAATGAACGCACTGAAGGCGGCCGGTGGGTTCTTTCTACCAGGGTAGTACAGAGCGAGCGGTGCCAGGGAAGGGGTCCAGTCCTCAAGAATGCGCACCAATCGACCAGCCGCAATGTCATCGCGCACATCCGCTTCCATGACATATCCAATTCCAACGCCGTTCTGAGCCGCTATCCTCACAAGACTTGGCTCGTCCAGCGTGATCGAGCCTTGTACATCGATCTGCATGGCATTCCCGTCCTTCTCGAACCGCCATCGAAACAAGGCATTATTGGGAAGCCGGGCACGAATGCAGCGGAACCGATAAAGGTCGGCTGGTTCGGTTGGTGTGCCGTGAGTGCGCAAGAAATCCGGCGACGCGACGACGGCATTGCTGCGATCGAGACCGAGTGGCAGAGCGATCATGTCGTTGGGAACGAGGTCAACGGTCCTCAGGCCGAGGTCGAAGCCTGCCGCGACGATGTCGACGAGTTTACTCTCCGTGACCAAATCAACATGCACTTGTGGGTAACGCCGCATGAACGACAGGATGAGCGGTTCCATCACCTCTCGGGCTGCCGACGCAAATGCGTTGATGCGCAATGTGCCTGTCGGAGTATCCTGAAGCGATTGAGCCGCAAGCATGGCATCGTGGATGTCGGTCATTGCCGGTCCAATGCGCTCGACAAAGGTCTTTCCCCCATCAGTCAGCGAAACGCTACGTGTTGTCCGGTTGAACAGGCGAATGCCCAATCGCTCCTCAAGCTTCGCGATGGCGTTGCTCAGTGCGGTCGTAGACATGCCGAGTTCAAGCGCAGCGGCCCGGAAAGAGCCTAGCCGAGCTATGCTCAGAACGGCATCGAGGTCGGTAAGAACAGATCGCGACATTGTCCCTCTTTTCGCAATTCCTCATCCTGATTTGTCCCAGTTAACATGTCAATCAACTGGTCTTAGATTAACCTTGTCGGCCGCAAGAGGGTCGAAGTTCCAGCCGGTAAAGGCTGGAAACATGATTGGAGGACACAGATGACGATAGAGCTACCCAAGGGCATCAAAGCGGCGTTGGTGCAGCGATAGTGGCTTCAGCGGATTTCGGTCTTTGATATTGAGGTTATGCGGTTTCTGTCTTGCAGCGGACGGATTTCGGGCGTGCGCAGTCAAGCATGCGGTTGAGGACCTCGCAGCCGATGGCGACTTCCGTCTGCTGGGCACGGAATGAGCGTGCCCGTAGTCGGTGTCCGATGACCGATTTGTATCGGCCGATGGCGGTCTCGACCAGCGAGCGCTTGCCATAGCCGGTCGTTGCTTGCCATTTCATCCGACCCATGGCCTTGATCGCTGCGATTTGATGGTCCCGTTGAGTGGCAAGCTCGGCATCCGGCTGTTCCACCGCGTTGGAGCGCGGGGGAATGACGATGGCAGCATCGATGCTGTGCCGGATGACGGCTTCATAGGTCGGATCACCGTCATAGGCACCATCGGCCATGAACTGGCCAATCGGTGCGTTGATCTGATCGAGCATCGGTTCGACTTGTGAAGCGTCGCCCGCATCCTGATCAGTCATGACGTGAGCGATAATGTCACCGCTGTCAGCGTCCAGCGCCAGATGCAGTTTGCGCCAACCTCGACGGGATTTGGCGCCGTGCTTGTTTTCCAGCCACTGGCCGGCGCCGTAGACTTCGAGCCCCGTGCTGTCGATGAGGACGTGAACCGGTCCCGCTTTCGCAATGCTACGTCCGTTTGGCGTGTTTATCGATCGCCGTGTCTGAGCCCGCCGGCTCAATGTCGTGTGATCGGGCACGGGAAGATCCAAATCCATCAGCTTCAGCACCGATGTCAGCAAGCCCTCGGTCTGGCGCAGGTGCAGGCCGAACACCAGGCCCAACGTCAGGGCGGTCTCGATTGCCAGGTCAGAATAGCGAGGCTGGCCGCCACGTGTCGTCCGCTTCGGCGCTTGCCAGGATGACAGCGCCTCCGGCGTCAGCCAAAGCGTCAGGCTGCCACGCCGGCGCAGGCCTGCTTCATACTCCCGCCAATTCGTCACTTTGAACTTCATCTTGCCGATACGATGACGGCGGGCGGCATTGTGTTTGAAAGGCATAAGGCAAGAGACCGGTCATTGGGTTCGCCAACTACCTACGACCACCCGATTAATGATCCACGCACCAACGTTCTAAAGGAGCCGAAGAGTGCAG
>Ga0247742_10000170_pt1 | contig 56590 bp, 44 predicted proteins | sample UWRJL208509C2_FD_180944 | JGI IMG/M metagenome (GOLD analysis project Ga0247742, IMG submission 180944) | Plant litter microbial communities from Arlington Agricultural Research Station in Wisconsin, United States - UWRJ-L208-509C-2 | ecosystem: Environmental > Terrestrial > Plant litter >...
TCCAAAGCTGCCAAACAATCTTCCAGTGCCTTACGAGTTGGGTTAGTGCCGCGCGAGTACTCATAACCTTTATTATCTCCCGGCGATTTTTGCCAGTAGGTTGATGTTTGATATATCGGCGTCATAATTGCGCCGGTAGTTGGATCGGGCTCCTGCCCTGCGTGTATTGCTTTAGTTGCGAATTTCATGCTCGTGCTGTAAGCACGGTCCATAGTCGATAGTCCATGGACCATTGTAAAAATAATTGTTCATAGCCATGGACTATCGACCATGGGCTATGGACTTCCAAATTAATATGCCCGTGCAAACAGTACTCTTTGTTTAGAAGGAGCTCCCGTCAAAATGCACTTGCCTTCTTCCTGTTTGTTATCCAAAGGTATGCAACGGATTGTCGCTTTAGTTTCCTCTTTTATTTTTTGTTCGGTTTCTGATGTGCCGTCCCAATGGGCGCTGATAAAGCCGGGTTGTTCGTCAAGCATACGCTTAAATTCATCCCAGGTATCAACCTCTGTCGTATTTTCGGCACGGAAATCATGAGCTTTTTTGTAGATGTTATTTTGAATTTCTTCGAGTAAAGCTTCAATATGCTGCGCCAAACCTTCCTGGTTTACAGTTTCCTTGGTTTTGGTATCACGACGAGCCAGTTCAACCGTTCCGTTTTGCATATCGCGGCTACCAATGGCAACGCGCAATGGTACACCTTTCAGTTCATACTCGGCAAATTTTGCACCCGGGCGGTGGGTATCGCGTTTATCAAATTTAACGGAGATGCCTTTAGCTTTCAGCTCTTTGGTCAGTCCGGCAACGTAAGCTGCAATATTATCCAGCTCTTCATCATGTTTGTAAATTGGCACAACTACCACCTGTATTGGGGCCAGTTTTGGCGGCAATACCAGGCCTGCATCATCTGAGTGGGCCATGATCAGCGCACCAATTAAACGGGTTGATACACCCCATGAAGTAGCCCAAACAAAATCCTGTTTATTATCGCGGGTGGTAAATTTAACATCAAAAGCCTTGGCAAAGTTCTGGCCTAAAAAGTGAGAAGTTCCTGCCTGCAGGGCTTTACCATCCTGCATCAAAGCCTCAATGCAATAGGTATCCAAAGCTCCGGCAAAACGCTCGTTGGCTGTTTTACGACCTTTTACAACAGGCAGCGCCATCCAGTTTTCGGCAAAATCGGCATATACGTTCAGCATTTGCTCGGTTTCGGCTATGGCCTCGTCAGATGTGGCATGCGCGGTGTGGCCTTCCTGCCATAAAAACTCGCTGGTACGTAAAAACAAACGGGTACGCATTTCCCAGCGCATTACGTTGGCCCACTGATTAACCAGGATAGGCAAGTCGCGGTATGATTGTATCCAGCCTTTATAAGTGTTCCAGATAATGGTTTCTGATGTTGGGCGAATGATCAGTTCTTCTTCCAGCTTAGCTTCCTCATCAACTATAATATTACCATCACCATCGTTTTTAAGGCGATAGTGCGTAACTACGGCACATTCTTTGGCAAAACCATCTACGTGGCTGGCCTCTTTGCTAAAAAAGCTTTTGGGTATTAATAGCGGAAAATAAGCGTTGCTGTGACCTGTTTCTTTAAACATGCCATCAAGCACCGCCTGAATTTTTTCCCATATTGAGTACCCGTAGGGCTTAATGATCATACATCCCCTAACCGGCGAATACTCGGCCATGTCAGATTTAATTACCAGGTCGTTAAACCATTGCGAATAATCTTCGTCTTTACTAATAACACCTTTGCTCATACTGATTGTAAATAGATATTGACTATACAATTATTGTATATTGCGCCAAATTTATAAATTTAAAAGTTATTTGACCTTGCACTTTTTACTTACCTGACATGAAAAGGAACATTGCTATAGGAATTTTTCTGATCGGCGCCATGGCGCTGAGTTCCTGCTCAACCACCAAACTGGCAAACCTTGAAAGTAGTGACGATGTTTATTTTTCAAAAGCCAAAGCCGGTGATGAACCTACCTATGCGGCTGTTGATAATCAAAACCCCAATGTAAGCCAGGAAGAGGCTTATAGTGATGATGACGACGACTATTTTTATTACGATGATTACGCCTCACGAATAAACCGTTTCAATTATTATTCTCCTTTTAGTTATTACGATAATTTATACTACGGCTATAACAACTACGCCTTTAACAGCGGCTTTAGCCTGGGCTTTAATTACGGGCCCTGGGGTTATGGCTATTCTCCTTATGGCTACGGCTACGGCGGCTGGGGTCTGGGTTACGGCTTCGGTTTAGGCTACGGTTATGGTGGCTGGGGCTTAGGCTATGGCGGCTTTTATGGAGGCGGATTTTATGGTGGTGGTTATTACGGCGGCGGCAATTACTATACCGGCGGTTATTATAATACCGGCGGCAGACCACGCCCTAACCGCGGACCCGGATATATCGGTGGCGGCACTAATCCCCGCTCGCCCGGGTTCGGATCACGGGTATCGCCGGCTAACAGCGGTATAGGGTATATACCCGGCGGCCGTGGTGTTAACAACAGCTTTGCACGCCCTGCACGTACAGACGCACGCCCCACACGTTCGGATGCAAGCCAGGCAAGCCGCACGCAGGAACCAAGACCAGTAATGCAGCAACCTAATATTGATCGTTCATCTCCATCACCTTCAAACTCAGGCGGGGGCTCCAGAAGCTCAAGCGGAGGCAGCAGCGGAGGCGGAGGCAGACCAGGCAGACCATAACTTTATCACCCTGAGATTCTATGAAAATAAAATATTTACTAACCGTAATTGCTATAGTAGCCATTACCAAAAATAGTTTTGCGCAGTATGCGCAGGATGTAGTACGTTTCTCAACGTTTCAAAATGGTTCTACATCACGTATTAAAGCCATTGGTAACGCCGGCACGGCTGTAGGCGGCGATCTGAGCTCTATCAGCGGCAATCCTGCCGGTTTGGGTTTCTTTACGCATTCTGAGTTTAGCATAACTCCTGAATTTGATGGCTCAAAGGTAAATTCAACCTATTTGGGGCAGAATGCCAATACAACTAACAACCATGGAAATTTAAGTAACGCATCTGTTGTAATTTATCAGCAGCTGAATACCCGAAAGGGCCGCGATAAAACCAAGGGATGGTTAAGTATTAACTATGGCGCGGGCTATAGCCGTACCAATAACTTTTATGAAAATATAAATTACGGCGGTACAAACCCCAGCAACTCTATATCTGATTATTTTGCTGGCATAGCCAACAACCACCCTAACGATGCATTGGGCGGCTGGGCCTACAACCATGGCATTGTAGATAACTTTGGCTCCAATACCAACCCTGATTATGCAAGTACGGTTTCTACCCCGGTAAACCAGAATGGCATTATTTCACGTGTAGGCGGCCAATCGGAGTTTGATTTTGCCTTTGGCGCCAATTACAGCAATAAACTGTACATCGGTGTTGGCGTTGCTGTTACCGATCTCCGGTACGATTATTTTCGCCAGTTTACAGAGATGGGCTCTGCTTCCATTCCACCAAATGGAGGTACTGTAGGTGTTCCTACCGATTTTAATTCGGCTTATGTACAAAGCCAGTCAACCAGGGGTAACGGGGCCAATATTAAACTGGGTATTATTTATAAACCCGTTGAAGCCCTGCGCTTAGGCTTTACCTTTACATCGCCAACTTATTACAGCATTGATGACAGCTATAATGAAGGTTTAACAACCAACATTAAAGGAAGAGCTTCGCAAAGCGACGAATTAGGTGCCAGTTCATTTACTTACAACATGCGCACACCGCTTAAATTGGCGGGCGGCGCGGCCTTTTTTATTGGTAAATATGGTTTTATAAGTGGCGATGTAGAATACATTGACTATGCCAGCGCCAATATCAGCAGCAATGTTGATTTTGATAATTCATCAGACATTAGCCAGATCAAAGCCGACTATCGTTCAACCATCAATGTACATGTAGGTGCCGAAGCGCGTGTTACCAGTATGTTTTACCTGCGCGGCGGTTACAGCCAGCAAGGCAGTCCGTTTAAAAACAACAGCACCGCTACCGATATAACCGGCGATATTAAAACCGTTACCGGTGGTATAGGCCTGCGGTTTGGCGCATACTATGTTGATGCTACTTACGCTCACGTAACCGGCTCAGAGATAATAACTCCTTATTTGATTAATGCGGGAAACCCTACAGCCAACTTCAAAAGAACCAATAACAATGGGTTCCTTACTTTAGGATACCGTTTTTAATATCCCATAAAAAAGAGCAATAGCCCATCAAAAGGCATAATCATTGGAATTGCATGACATATAATTGACTCACCCGATCTACGCTTCGCTGGACCACCCTCTCTTCGCCTACGGCGGAAAGAGGGTAGGGAAAATGTTTAAAGGACAAAAGAAAAAAACTATTGCTTTACCCTCTTTCCAGCGAAGCTGAAGAGAGGGTCGACAAGCGTAGCAATGTTGGTGTGAGTCGATAAACAGCCTGATTTACCGGGCCAAGCCTTTACATGAGTCTTTTTTAATAATTAAATACTTGATACGTCAGCTATTTGCGCGGTTTTTACAAGCTGCCGTACATCAAAACCTTTATCGGCGGCCCGTACTACCAGGTGATTGTATGTTTGCTCATCAAGCGTAGGGCGGCGGCTCAGTATCCACAGGTAATTACGGCTTGGGTGCCCAACTACGGCATAGCTGTAATCTTTAGCCAGGTCAATTATCCAGTATTTACCTTTAATGGGCCAAAAAAACTGCACATCAAGCTTAGCGTTGGTATGGTCGGTTACAAAGGCCCTGCCTTCGGTTACTTTTAATTTATCACCTTTAACACAACGGTTTTTAACAATCACAGAGCCATCCTCAGCCAGCCCATAAGTGGCCGATGTACACATACATCCTTTTTCAAATGGTTGAGGAAAGGCAGCAATCTCAAACCAGGTACCCATATATTTCTTTAATTCTACATATTTAACAGTTTCCAGGGGCTTGCAGCGGGCCTGCAGGGCCAGCGCGGTTAAACCCAAACCTAAAACCACAGATGTTGCTAAAATCTCTTTTTTCATACAACAACAACGATTACCGCCCTCAAAAAGTTTAACAAATAAGCATATAATTCCACCCTTAAATACCGGCATTTATTTAATTACCTTTGCGCCAATCCGTTAAAATCAAGCCACAGAAAGGTAATGGCCACACAAATGAACATCAGTATTTTAGGTTGCGGCTGGTACGGCCTCGCGTTGGCAAAAGTCCTTATAAATGCAGGCCATAACGTTAAGGGGTCAACCACATCGCCTCAAAAAACGGAGGCTTTGGCTACCAACGGAATTGATCCTTACGTGGTGAATTTTGGAGCCGGTGAAGAAACTTATGATGCAGCTTTTTTTAATTGTGATGTGCTGCTCATCGCCATCCCACCCAAAAGCCGGTCGGGCGAGGGAGCTGCCTACATACCTAAAATACAAGGCATTATCGGTGCTGCAAAAAAAGCCGGTGTTAAGCAGGTGATACTGATCAGTTCTACCGCTGTTTATGCCGATTTAAACCATGAAGTTATTGAGAACACCAACCCGCAACCCAATACCGATGCCGGTAAAATACTGTTACAGGCCGAGGAGCTTTTCAATAACGAACATTCCTTTAAAACAACCATCATCCGTTTTGCCGGATTAATAGGCCCCGGCCGTGATCCCGGCCGTTTCTTTGCCGGGAAGAAAGATATTCCCAACGGCGAAGCACCGGTTAACCTCATCCATTTAGACGATTGTATTGGCCTCAGTATGGCTATTCTGGATAAACAGGCTTTTGGCTATCTGTTCAACGGCTGCTCGCCCGATCACCCAACGCGCTCGGCTTTTTACACACAGGCAGCCATTAATTCAGGTTTGGAAACACCTTTTTTTATTCAGGAATTAAAGGAATGGAAAATGGTAAAAAGCATCAACATTGCCGCTGTATTAGGCTACCGCTTTAAGGTTGACAAATTGATGTAGGGGTTAAGATATCTCCCCACTCCGTTCGTTCAAAATGAAAATCTTTTACACCTTACTAATCATAATGCTATAAAGCACTTACTATTCCTTATATTCTAATGTTTTTTTAAGTACTATATCCTCAGCCGAGCGGGCTATCATCACATCAAAAGTGCCCGGTTCCGTTACCTGTTTCATATCAATGTTCCAGATACTTATGTCGGCGGGTGTTATGGTAAATTTTACCGTTTGAGTTTCGCCGGGTTTCAGGTTTATTTTATTAAAACCTTTTAGGGCCATTACAGGTGTGGTTACCGAGTTTACCTTATTGCCTAAGTAAAGCTGTACTACTTCTTTACCCGCAACATTGCCGCTGTTGGTTACATCAACCGTAACCTGTACCTGTCCGTTTTTATCAAATGAGGTGGCCGAAACCTGTAGGTTACTGTACTTAAACGTGGTATAACTCAACCCATACCCAAACGGAAACAACACATCGGGCGATGAAAAAACATAATCCTGTCCGGGCTTGTCAGGAGAGCCTGGGTTATGGTAAAAACCTTTATTGGAGGCCACATGGTTATAAAACACCGGTATATGCCCCACTGATTGCGGAATAGATACATTTAACCTGCCCGAAGGGTTTACCTTTCCAAACAGAATATTGGCCACCGCCACCCCTCCCCGCTCACCGGGATACCACGCCTCCAGTATTGCCGGGATATTTTGTTTTTCCCAGGCTATGCTCCATGGGCGGCCATGCACCAGCACCAATATTACAGGCTTGCCGGTATTATAGATATGCTGCAATAGCTGTCGCTGTACGCCTTCGGGGTCAATATCAGTAACATCATAGCCCTCGCCGCAGGTAAATGGGTCTTTAGGTTCGCTTTCCGGGGCATGACCATTCCAGCCAATACCCGAAAACACTACGCTGGTAGTCCCCAGTACCACCACAACCGCATCACTTTTTTTTGCTGCCGCCACAGCCTCGGGGAAGCCGCTGGTATCCAGACCTGAGAGCGTGCTGCCTTTGGCATAGTTGATCTTTACTTTATTGCCCGCCAGCTGTTTAATACCATCTAAAATGGTGGTGCCCGAGCGGTTGTCGCGTGTGGAGCTGTAATCGCCGTACTGCACCTGTTTGGCATTGGGCCCAACAACAGCCAACGATTTCAGACTGTTGATATTAAGGGGGAGCAATTGCTTATCGTTTTTAAGGAGAATTACAGATTCCTCTGCTATTTGCTGCGACAGGGCCACATGCGCCGGGGTATGCACCCGCTTTTTAAGCAGCAGGGTATCAGTCAGTGGTTTTTCAAACAAACCAGCTTTAAATTTAACGGTGAGGATACGGGCTACGGCAGTGTCTATTTGCGCCTCTTTTACTTTTCCTGCTTTTACCAGCTCAATCAATTTGGCGTAAACATGGGGTGATGGTGCTTCGAGATCAACTCCGGCATTCAGGGCCTGGGGAGCAGCATCGGCAGCGTTTTTTGCCGTATGCTGAAAGGTATACAACATTTTCAGCCCCTCGTAATCGGAAAACACATAACCATTAAACCCCCACTCTTTGCGCAAAACCTGATCAAGCAAAAACCTGTTGGCATGTGCAGGAACACCATCCATTTCATTGTACGATGGCATTACCGAATAAATATTAGCCTTTTGAACCGCATCCCGAAAGGGCGGCAGAAACATAGACCGCAGTTCACGCTCGCCTATAGATGCCGGAGCCAGGTTAATACCCGCCACGGGGATGCTGTAAGCCGCGAAATGTTTGGCGGTACACATCACTTTATCCTTGCCAATGCCTATACTGCTCTGAGCGGCATCGCCCTGCATACCGGTTACAAAGCCCATACCCATTTGGCTCACGAGGTATGGATCTTCGGCATAGCATTCCTCTACCCTGCCAAAACGAGGGTCGCGAATGAGGTCAAATAACGGCGACAACGCCTGATCAACACCCGATGAAGATGCCTCATAAGCAATAACCTCCCCCATTTGCTTAATAAGCCCAGGATTCCAGCTGCTGCCCTGCGCTATAGCCTGCGGAAATATGGTTGCACCGGCTGCCAGCTGCCCATGCAGGCATTCGCCTATTTGTATGGGCGGGATACCCAGCCGTGTTTTTTCGCGGGCATACTTTTTGGCTTTTACAGATAAGGAAGCTATCTGATCAACGGTAACAAACGGGCTTTCACAAACGCCATAGGCAACAGGATTACTCAGTGAGCCTTTTAAGGAGTTCATGCTCATTTGGCCAACCTTTTCTTCCAGCGTCATGCGGCTAAGCAAATCTTTAACACGCGCCTCAACCGGGGCTTTAGCATTTTTATAAACCTGGGCGTGGGCAACAGTTATCATTAAAAATGCAGCTATCGCTAAAGTCCATTTTTTATGCATGGTGCCTTTTTTGTTGAGGTTTATAAATAGCGCAGGCAAAGGCCCGCGCTCATCTTAAGCTGGCTTAGTTATTATGCTTGCCGTAAGTTTTCATGGTATAAACAAAATGATAAGTACCCGAGCCAATACTTAGCTGGGCATCATTACCTGTTTTTTGAATGTTGGTAATTTCCTTTATGGTATTAATATCCGAGCCGCTTTCGGTTATCTGATCTGTTACCGAAGGCAATAAAACATTGGCAGTAGTATTTGGCGGTATAATAACATCAAGCGTAAATATGCCGTTATCAATGCTCCACGCCGATTTTACCTTGCCATACAAAGTTTCCAGCTCGGCCTGCGCGCTGCTGAGTTTTCCGCCTGGCCGGGGGGCTATGAGTATTTTGTGGAAACCCGGATCGCTCTCGTCTGTATTGATACCGGCTATAACGCGGTACATCCAATCGCCAATAGCACCGTAGGCGTAGTGGTTAAAGGAGTTCATTTCAGGGTCCTCAAAACTGCCGTCGGGTTTAATACCGTCCCAGCGTTCCCAAATGGTGGTTGCCCCGTTTTTAACCGGATACAGCCATGATGGGTACGATTCTTTCATCAGCAGATCATAAGCTATATCGGTATGTCCAAAACGGCTCAATACATGGCATATGTAGGGCGTACCCAAAAAACCGGTGGTGATGTGCTCGTCATAATCCTCAATATTATGTACCAGCCTTTTAGCCGCCGATTCGCGCAGGTTTTCTGGCAGCATATCAAAATTGAGCGCCAGCACGTATGAAGTTTGCGTGCCAGAAATCATGCGCCCGTTGGGAGTTACATATTCGGCCAGGAAAGCTTTTTTAATATTGTATAGCAGCAGCGTATATTTTTGTACGTCATCGCTGCGGCCCAGAATTTTCCCGGCCTTGATCAGTAATTGGGTTGAATAAGCGTAAAACGCCTGTGCTATCAGGTTTTTATCGGTAAGGGCGGCGCCATCTTCATAATTGGTACCGGCGTAAAACAGCCAGTCGCCAAAGTGGTTACCGGTATCCCAAAGGTAGTTGCGGCTGTGCTGCTGAATGTAGCCCACCCAGGCTTTCATGCTCTCGTACTGCTGCTGCAATACCTGCTTATCGCCATAGGCCAGGTAAATATTCCAGGGAGCTATGGTAGCCACATCACTCCAGCCCGAAGCCGCCGCCGATACACTATCAAGCACATTGGGGATTACGTACGGCACGGCCCCGTCTTTATGCTGATCGGCCGAGAGGTCTTTTAACCACTTGGTAAAAAAGCCGGCCACATCCATATTAAAAGTTGCTGTACGGCAAAAAGCCTGTGCATCACCCGTCCATCCCATGCGCTCATCGCGCTGAGGGCAGTCTGTAGGTACGTCGATAAAATTACCTTTTTGGCCCCACTGAATATTATGTTGCAGCTGGTTAACCAATGGGTTTGAGGTGGAGAACTTACCCGTTTGAGCCATATCTGAATACAGCGCGTATGCCGCCAGATTGGTAGAATCAAGCGGGCCCTTATACCCTACCACCTTCAGGAAACGAAACCCCTGAAAGGTAAAATGCGGTTCGAAGGTTGCCGTGCTGTCGTCCTTAAAAACGTAGGTAATTTCCTGCTTGGCAGTACGCAGATTTTTGGTGTAAAAATTACCTTTTTGGTCAAGCACCTCGGCATGAAAAAGTTTAATGGTATCGCCGGCTTTGGCTTTAAGCTTAAACTGCACCCAGCCTACCAGGTTCTGCCCAAAATCAACCACCCGGTCGCCTTCGGGGGTGTTGAATACTTTGAGCGGCAAAAACTTCTCATGTTTTTTTACTGTAGGGCCCGATGTGGCTATCAGGTTATCTTTAATAGTTTCATCTGTTTTAACCGTATCCCAGGTAAGGTTTCGGTAAGTTGGCTCTGACCAACCAGTTTTCTCTTTGCGGGCATCATAAACCTCGCCATCAAAAAACGATGATGAACGGATAGCGCCATAGGCCACCCTCCAGCTTTTATCTGAAGTAATGATTTGGCGTTTGCCACTGGTGTACACCACTTCCAGCTGATAAAGCAGGGCCAGTTTTTTGCCGTAAACATCTTTCCGGCGGTTGTACGTATAGCCACGGTACCAACCATCGCCAATGGTTACTCCTGTGGCATTGTCGCCTTTTTTAAGCAGAGAAGTAACATCATAAACCTGGTATTGCAGGCGTTTGTTGTAACTTGTCCAGCCGGGGGTAAAGTAATCATTACCTACCCGCTTGCCGTTTATCATTGCCTCAAACACGCCATGAGCAGTGATGTATAAATGCGCCGCCCGAATTTTATGATCTAATACAAAAGTTTTGCGAAACATGGGACTGGGGCCGCCAGTAGTGTCAGACTGGTAGTTGTTCTGTATCCACCTGGCTGTCCAGTCGGTGGGTTTCAGCAAACCCATTTTCCAGAAGTTTACCATGCTCCAGGGTGTTACCTGGTTTTTATTGTTCCAGACACGCACCTGCCAGTAGCATTTCTGGCGCGATGTAAGCACCGGCCCACCATAGTACACGTGCACCGACTGATCTGACAGTACCTTACCCGACGTCCAGATGATGTCTTTTGCCTTAGTGAGTGATACCGCATTGCTGCCGACACGTATCTCGTATGCTGTTTGCTGAATATTCCTGTCGGTAGTTATGAGTTTCCAGCTTAGGCGGGGGTTGGCCGCATCAACAGCTATGGGGTTAATTTTATACTCGCATATCAGGTTATCAACACGGAGATTTACGGGAACGTTCTGAACCTGGGAAAAGCCTTTTAGTTGAAGAAAAAATAATATAACGATACTTAAGCATGCCTTTGAGAGCGCGCCCTTTTTGGTTATGTAATTCATGCTATTAAAATATAGCTTTAGAACGATTTTGTTTTGCCATACCACACTTTTTTTCTCTAATAAACCCAAATATGTTTCATTTGTTACAATACTAATATATAAAAGTATTCACAGCACCATGTAGGTTTATACGATACCATTTATCATTATTGTTGCAATTTATGAATGCTTTGCAAGTATAGCGTTTAAAGCAAAAAGGGTCGCTTAAAAGTATGGTATGTAAACAACACACCCGGTCTACGCTTCGCTGCACCACCCTCTCTTCGCCTGCGGCGGAAAGAGGGGCTGGAAAATAGATGAAAGATAAAAGACAAAGAAAAAATTCCCCGCCCTCTTTCCAGCGAAGCTGAAGAGAGGGCGGGGAAGCGTAGCGATGTCGGGGTGAGTCAATAAGCGGCCTGATTTGCTTAATCATGCCTTTTGGAAAGCAGCCCTTACTTCAATATCCCATTAGCTAATTGCAATTCATCGGCACTAATGGTATGCATGCGACCTTTATATATTTTAAGGGTTACGCTGGCATGAAGAGCATCTATTATAGTCTTGCTTTCGTTTACGCGGCTTACGGGCACATGCGTGTCCGGGTCGCCGGTGGTGATGAGAATGGGTGTATTGTTAAAATCGCCTTTGTAATTAGCATTGATCAGCTGCTCGCCAATTAAGCCTCCGGTGAGGGCTATTATACCACCATACCGGCCTGCATTACGGGTTACATACTCCAGCGTTAAACAGGCTCCCTGCGAAAACCCCAGGAAATAAATATTTTCCTGCGCTATACCCTGCTGTTTAATATCCTCCACCAGGTCGCCGATAATACCAAGGGCCGAATCAAGCGCAGGCTGGTTATTAGCTACGGGGGCCATAAAGCTAAAGGGGTACCAACTATGCTCCGTGGCCTGTGGCGCGAAAATGGCATAACCATCAAGCTTTAAGTGATCTTTTAAGGTGATAATACTTGCCGCCGATGCTCCACGCCCATGCAGCATGATAATGGCTTTGGTTGCCTGCTCTACCGGCACCCCTGCTGTAACTATTTGTTTATGATGAATGTACATGATTTTGTGCTATTAAAGATCGGATAATTAAACTGCTCATCCAACCTTTTTTAAGGATGAATGAACAGCTCTTGTTTTGTTATACCAATGATGGTAATGATTTTTCCAGATCCTCACGCATGCTTTCGTACTGAGCAGGTAATTTCAAACCCTCACCTAATTGCTCAACCGGTTCATCAACAGAGAAACCCGGGTTATCGGTAGCCAGTTCAAACAATACGCCACCTGGTTCGCGGAAGTATAGTGAGTAAAAGTAGTTCCTGTCTATTTTATCAGTGATATGTAAACCCAGGCTGGCAATTTTATCACGGTATTCCATTAGTACAGCCTCATTTTTAACCCGGAATGCCACGTGGTGAACCGAGCCACCAGCTACATGACCTGCTACCTCTCCGGCTACTTCAACCAGGTCAACTATGGCGGCATTATCAACAGCATCGGTTATAAACCTGTAGCGGTTTACATGCTGTTCAAGCAAACGGTAACCAAATACACCGGTTAATATTTTGGCAGTAGCATCTATTTTGTTAGTAGTGATCGTGATGTTGTGGAAACCGCGTGTGGCGTTCTCTGCTTTTACATCAGTTGTTTCCCATGGCAACCTGTTATCGGCTGTTTTAGGCACTATCAGCTCCAGTTTCAACCCATCCGGATCAAGAACGGTAAGGTATTGCTCGCCAAATTTTTCGGAAGGTTTATTATAGATCACGTTGTTATCTTCAAACCTTTTTAACCAAAAATCCAAGCTGCCTTCGGGTACGCTGTAACCAATTTCAGTAACCTGGCGTGCGCCCCTTCTGCCGGCTGTGATACCCTGCCACGGGAAAAATGTAAGGATAGTACCGGGGGTACCTTCCTTATCGCCATAATACAAATGGTAAGTTTGCGGATCATCAAAGTTCACCGTTTTTTTCACCATCCTTAAACCCAGTATACGGGTATAAAAGTCATAGTTTTTTTTAGCGCCGCCTGCAATTGCAGTAATGTGGTGTATGCCGTTTATTGTATTTTCCATTGTGTTCCTTTTCGTTTCAAAAATTAGTGATCGTTTTAATTGATGATTCAAATTTACCCCACAAAACAGCATTTACACTTGATGTAGGATAAGAAAAAAAGGAAGGAGAGTTTTTGTGGATTTATGCCTGAAAAAGGGATGTCATGTTGAGTCCCTTTAAACAATGGTGGAGTAACAGCCTCTGTGCTCCATCCTTCGACAACTCAAGGATGACACGATCGTAATAAAGTTTGTCATGCTGAACGCAGTGAAGCATCTATTCAACATCATACATGGCTTACAAACAGATCCTTCACTACGTTCAGGATAACAACAAGATATTTGTATATTTATTATGCCCCCCTTGGCATGTAAATAATAATACAGGCGCCTATTAAAGCTATAAAAGCGCCAAGGATATCATATCTATCTGGTCGAAAACCGTCTACTTTCCAGGCCCATAGCAAGGCGAGTACAATGAATATACCGCCATAAGTGGCATACACCCTGCCAAAATTGGCGGTTTGCCAGGTGGCCACAACACCATAAAGGGCCAGTATTACTGCGCCCAGTAAACCGTACCACAGTGGTTTACCCTCTTTTAGCCATTGCCAAACCAGGTAACCGCCACCTATTTCAAATAGCCCGGCCAGTATAAAAATGAGTAACGATCTGATGATTGCCATAGCTGTAAATATCAGGATTTTTTTCACCTCTTTCTCCTCCGTCAGCAGACAAGCTTCGGATGAAAGCTGGCAGAACATGGTGGCTTGTGCGGTTGTAGGGGCATAGCAAGTTTTTGCTGAACTGGGGGAAAGAGCGAACGAAGTGGAGCAAAATAATTGCAGCCCGTGGTTCTGACTGTTTTGCAGGGTAAAGGCCTTGTGCGGCAAAGGAGCATTTCTGCTGACTTGATTTTTGGTTACTTTGTATCAAGACAAAGTAACAGCCTTAGCGGCAATTGAGCGCTCTGCAATAGGCACTATTCACCCTGTACAGCATAGAGATTGCTTCGTACCTCGCAATGACGCGCAGAGAAATATATGTTATCCGTCCGCTTTGGTACTAAACAGAAATACGGCCGATTCGCCCAGTATCACCTGGTCGCCTTCATTCATGGGGTGGCCTATCTGGGTAGAGTTGAGTTTGATCATCTTGCCATCAGCCGCTATATGGATCTTGGTTTTATTGCGGGGTGGCACACCGCCTTCATCGGCAAATATCATAAAGCACTCAGCATCTTTGTTCCACTCAATGTGGGCGTGCTGCCTGCTGATAAACCTATTGCTTTCATCATCGCTGCTGGCCGGAAACACGAGTTTATTTAAACGGTAAGAGCCATTATCGGTAACCGCCTTTTTATCGCGCCCTATGTTTATTTTATCATCCGTAGCTTTAATTACATATTCTTCCTGCTCGGCCTCACCGCTTAGTATCCTGATATAAGCTACCGCCGAGGCGGCATTGTGCAGCACCTGCCTGCGGGTATGCATCAGGAATGCGGCATCGGTATCAGGTATTTGGGCAGCTTCCGCAGGCAGGTCTTCGGTGAAGATTACTTCCATCGTCCAGTCGGAGGGTAAGTCAAGCGCATAGTCGTCGGCTATTTTCTGTACCTCGTTCCTGAATTTTGCTTTGTCGTGCACGTAAACCGCGCCTTCATAAATGTGCTTGTCGTCCTGGGTGGCAGCTACATAAAGCAGCAGCTCTTTGATGTGACCACCTTCGCCGCCTTCTATTTTTTGTAATGCTTCTTTTATAAAACGCAACAGGGCTTCGCGCAAACTTTTCACATCCCACTCGCGTTTCTCTCCCTTATTTCTGAATAAATTGAATGCCATGTTTAATACTATTTATTATGGATTTACTTCTTCTGTTGATGCGGTGTCTTCCGGTGTGGGTTCGGCTACTGGTTCCGGAGGCAGTATTTTGTCAACCCGTATTATTTTCTCAGGCGCAAAACTCTTCATATACCCCTTTTTCAGCAGAAAAGGGATTACGTGATTACCTGCCAGCCTCACCGCGTCTGATGATCCTTTTGTTGATTCTATACGGATACAAACCACCATATTCCCTGTACCTTTAGCTTCGGGTGCAAAAAAGGCGTACCAACCATCGTTCACACTTTTATTTTTCACAATACGCTCAGGCGTACCACTCTTACCTGCTACCGCTATGTGCAATATAGGTACTTTTGGCGCGCTTTGCGCTATCATATATTGTTTCAGCAAGGCGGCATACTCCGGTTTTTCGGCCAGTTTAATACCCGTTTTTACTGCTATAACAGTATCGTTTACTTTAAGCACAAAACGGTTTGGCCTTAACAAACCATCATTGGCCACACCCGATATAAGCCTAGCCACCGATGCAGGAGTAGCGATCAGCTCACCCTGGCCCCAGGCCATACCTGAGATACCTTTGGCTCTTGTTTTATGAATGTTGTTAGGATCATACCTTGGCTTGGTATTAAACTCAGTTTTACGCCAAAGCGTGCGCCATTTTTCTTCCTGGGCGGCGTTATCAACAGGTTTATTATAGTAGTAACCGCCTACACCATGCAGGAACATACCTGTTTTTAAATACAGGTTTACCATATACTCTTCCAGGTGCTGCTGATTGGCCAGCTTGATGAAATATACGTTGTTTGATTTGGCTATGGCCCTTTCCATGGTGATCATCCCGGTTTCGTCAGGCTCGATGCCTTTAGTACGGATACGCTCGTTCATGCTCACATGATACACCACTTTGGAGGCATCAATGCCGAGCTTGTTAAACGCCGACATAGCCGTTAAAACCTTAGCTGTTGAACCCGGTTGCGAAGCATAGGTAAAACCCAGATCGGTAGTGGTCATCCAGGTGGCTAATTTATTCTGATCTGTTTGCGACATGGTAAGCTGATCCCAGTTATGCACCGGTGGCAGCGGGTACACTGCCGAAGCCAGTACATCGCCCGTAGCGGGTTCCATGATCACTACCGAAACCCGGTTATCAAACAATGAGGTATCGGCCGCTATAGATTGCTGTATGCTGGTTTGCAGTTCGGCATCTACCGTAAGCTGTACATCGCGATTCTTATTCCTGAAGGCTGCTATTTCGGGCCCGTTTATATCGGCCAGCAACAGCGGTGCAAGGGCGCTATAATCGCGCTTATTCACTGTCATTTCCTTTACGCCCCGGGGTAAAAAGCGATCTTCCTGATAACGGGAGGCTTTTACATTGTAGTTGGTTACAGGCATTTTAAAGCCGCGCAGTTCGGCGGCATGTTCGTACTCGCCAAAATATCCATTGGTACTGCCGTTAAATACACCGGTGTTGTCATCACCCGTCCAAAAAAACATGTTCTCCTCAAACGGGTAATACCTGTCGAGCCGTTTATGCATGGCCGAGTCCAGGTTATAATGCATGAGACCTGTAGATGCCAGTTTTGCCCTCTGCTGCTCTATTAAGGCGGGCTTACTGGTAGCCAGTATAAGCCCGTTGCGGTCAAGTAATGAACCTGCTTGCAGCTTGTTCATTAAAATGGCTATACGCGGATTGTAACTAAACATCCGCAATCCGCTTTTATCGGCCACCAGGGCGGGTTTTACCACCCAATGTATATTATCTGAACTATAGCGTGATACGTTGACGGTGAGCAACACCACCGCGGCCAGTGCGGCCGCAAGCGCGGGTACCAGGTTTTTATCCTGCTGTTTGGTAATAAAGCTCATTTGTACCGCTGTACCTTTTACGGATGATACCGACAGCAAAAAGCCCGCGGCCATCATATTAATAACCAGCGACGAGCCGCCGTAACTTTCAAACGGTAAGGATACACCCGACAAAGGCAGAGCCCCTATTGATCCGCCCGCAATGAGGATAAACTGCACAAATGAACATACACCTATACCGGCACTGAGGTAAAACAGCAATGGCGTACCCGTTTGCCTGCCTATAACGATAGAGCGGTGCAGGTACAGCAAAAACAATATAAAAACGGCCGCCATGCCTGCCCAGCCAAACTCTTCGCCGATGGATGGCAGTATCATATCGGTATGCGCTTCGGGAATGGTTTTGGCAAAGCCCTGCCCTACGCCGGTTCCGCTTAAACCGCCGCTGGCCATTGCCCAAAGGCCGTTTGCCACCTGGTCGCCGCCATAAACTTCGTTGTTCCAGGCATCCAGCCAAATGGCCTTACGCTCTACTAAACGCTCCACCGGGCCGGGGATAATTTTATCAAGCCCGGGTATTTTATCAATAGTTAAAAACGCCGTGATCACAATGAGCGCCATAAAGGCCGATTCACTCAACAGGCGTGGTTTCAGGAATGCTACAATACCCCAAATACCAAAGGTAATGGCAGCACTGAGCCAAACATTATCAAAAAACCAGGTTGCCAGTACAAACAACAACACATAGGCGGCCATGTACATGAAATCGCCGCGGGAGAACGAAAACAGGATGATGAACGTAAAACAGATCACCATGGCTGGCCCCAGATCGCCCAGAACCAAAAAAAGCAACAGGGTTATAACCGTGGCTATTAATGCAAAAGAGAAAAACGACCAGCGTTTGCCCCAGCTGGCATACTGGCTTATAAACTTTTCGTTAGCGGCAAAAAATCCAGCCAGGAATATCATGATGAGGTATTTCACAATTTCGCTGGGCTGCACTCCCAACAGGTTCACCTTTACACCGCTGCCCTCCGGGCCTGTTCCAAACAAAATAGTACTAAACAAAAGCGCCATAGCCACCAAAGCCCATGGCCAGCCATTGGCAGCACTACGCAAGCCTTTAAAAAACACCAGGCGGTACAGGGTTGAGTCGGCATTAAAACGACGCAGGTTAAAGAATTGCAGCAGGCACATACCCGCAACTCCAATGCCAAGGTAGGTTAAAGTATCTTTAGCCAGGAAACGATCGCGCAGCGGGTCCTGCAGTGATAATAAGGTCAGGAACGAAATACCCGTCAACAGCATGACCAAAGGCAATATCAACTGATCGGCATGAGGATAACGTGCGCTCAACAGCAAATGAATAATCAGGAAACCGAGGAAAAAGCTCCCCCCAATTATCCAGTACCATTCATTAAACTCGTCCTGAGTACGTACAATGAAGGCACCTTCCTTTTTGAGGATATTAAAATCGCGGGTGGAAAGTAGCTTGATGGAGTGTGGTGTCTGGACAAAATTGAGTGTTTTATCTTTTTCCAGTTCTACCACACCCTGCGAACGGCCAAATTCATAGCCGGGCTGCAGCGGCAACACCTCAAAGGCTTTGCCGGTGGGCAGGTTTTTAAACGCATAATGGCCGCTTTCATCCGTACGTGCAAAGGCAGTTAACGATTGCAGCTGGCGCTTTTTATCGGCATTAACAACAAAAACTTTTTTGTATGCATTGGTGGCCTGAGTAGTAGCGCTCCGGGAGGTTATCTCTTCGTCAGAAACAATACTATCCTGCGGCAGGATCATGTTCAGCCTTACCAAAACGCCACCTATTGGCTCATCTTTATGCTTAATAATAACACCGCCAATGCTATACTGCCCAAGCCCCAGATCGGTTTGAGCAGGCAGTTGCGGCGGGCTACTCTTTTCCTGTGTAAAACGAATAGAATCTTCACCGGTATACCCCAGTAAAGAGCGTGATACCTGCACCCGCTTTTTAAATGATTCGCCGCCGTTGGCAAAGGCATCATCGGCATTTACATAGTATTTACGTTTATTGATCTCCCCGGCATTATCAAATAACTCCCCGGCATTGGCTTTGGATGCAATGGTAGCGCGGATGTAATCAACATCTTTAGGGTCATCAAAATAATAGCCTTTTTGCAGCAGGGCGGCTACGTTACGCGCGGTATTTGGGGCGTTAAGGTTTACGATGGTACCATCCCTGAGCCGTTTATCAACATCAACAAACTTTTGCTGCAGCACCGTGTAAAGTTTGCCAAACAATACGGCCAGTACCACGGCTATAAAAAATAAAAACAGCCGTTCCAGTCCCCTGCCGGGAGTTTTAGGTGTACCCTTATCCATTATTATTTAGTAGTTTTTGATAAGGTATCAATTTTAAACATACCGCCAAACAACCTGCCCGAAACATATTTATTTTGCGGGAAAATATAGGAGGTTTGCACCGGTACGGCGCAATTACTAAATACCACGTGTTTTAACACCAGTGCATCATTACGGGTGGCAACGGCCACATTAAAACCGTCAAAGGCAACACTGTCCAGCACCACATATTTACTGTTACCTGCCAGTGATATACCCGGACCTGTATAGGCCGAATCGCGTTTAAATACGATGCTGCCCTTTGCTTTGATGTACAGGCTGTCTTTTTGAATGTGCAGGGTATCGCTCAAAACTATAGGTTGTTTAAAATCGGCATCGGTAATTATAAGCGTATTGCCTTTTAACTTATTGATGGTATCCTGCAGTTTTAGTTCTTCGGCATTTTTTACTTTTATCGGGGCAGCCAGCACTTGCACCGGCGTTTGTTTAAGCTGATAATTAAGCCAAAACTGCCATAAAAACCCGGCTATAGCCAATGCCAGCATAATAAAAAGCACTACCATGGTGCCACGGTTACTTTTACTTTTGGCAGGTATTACAGCAGGCCCTTCGGGCAATTTGGGTTGCGCCAACGGATCAATGATCTCCTCTGCAACTTTTGAGCTGGCAGCCGGCCGTGTAGCATTATGCTGACGCGGAGCCTTATCATTTTGTACCAGTACAACGGTCACGTTATCTTTTCCTCCGCGGCTGTTAGCGGCATCAATCAGTTTTTCGCCTTTACTTTGTATGGAGCCGCCACCTGTTAATATTTTTGTGATCAGGCTTTTATCAACCATATCGGTTAGGCCGTCGCTGCAGATAAGCAGCAGATCGCCAGGCAGGAAGGGCGAATGCCCGGTTTCCACAAAATCAGGATCTTTAGCTATCTGCGGGTTAAACCCAAGCGCCTTATTGATCTCGTTGCGTTTGGGATGATCCATGGCAGCTTCTTCGCTCAGCCTGCCGGAATCTTCCAGGAAACCTACAAAGGAATGGTCTTTTGATATTTTGATGAGTGAATTATCGCGCAGCAGGTAAAGCCGGGTATCGCCCACATGGGCATAATGAAACTGGTTATTCTGTATATCAATAACGGCCAGCGTTAATACGCAGGCCATGTTTTCAAGCTGTTTATTGTCGAGCTTTTGCTTGTATATCCTTTGGTTGGCAGCAGCTATGGTATTTACCATGAGCGGCACAATATCGCCAGCTATGTAGCTTAGTTGCTCCAAAATACACTCACGCGCTATTTCGGCTGCAACCTCGCCGCCCGAATAACCGCCAACACCATCAATTACGCAGGCAATAATATGGTTGCCATCATCAGCTTTCTGGGCAATAAAAGTATCCTCGTTATTATCCCTTTGCTTACCAATATCTGTTATTCCGAAAAAATTATTTGCCATGGTTTTTACTGGAATTTTTTATGTCGATAAAGTGAGCCGCCAATAATAAAACGCATATTGCTAACAGCCCAAATGATAATATTTGTGACATTATGCTTCTGGTTTAAATATGTTGATGCCTATGATACCATTCAGTAATATTTTGGAGTTAAAAGGCAATTCTACCCATTGCGGCATATTTACATCGCTGCGGGTAACTTCCTGTTCATTGATGAGGGTACGCTCACCAAATGACGATATATACAGCTTGCCATCGGCTTTATTCAACCGGATACGCAGGTGCGGGGTGTTTACCCAGTCGCTTGGCACTTTAAACACGCCATGCTCATCGCGGGTTTCCTCATTGCCGGAAACTACAATGTCGTCGTCTTTCATGAGGTACTCCACCTTGCGGCCCACAAACTGCTTATCGGGCATAATGGTATCCAGGCGGGCTATTACCTTTTCGCCGGGTTTAGCTATTTCTTTTTCGTTATAGTTGAGATCATTGGCGTAAGGCAGCTCATAATAACCCTCACTGTAATAAGTAAAGCCTTTTAAAATATCGTTGCTAATATCGAGCGTTTGGGCCACACCGGTATGACGCGGAATAAAGGTTACCCGCAGGTTCTCATCCTTTTTATTGCTGCCCGGTAGTAATTTACCAATAAAGCCTTTATCGCCCTTGGCATAATCGGGGTGCGAAACCAGTCGAAATACCCATTTAGAGCTTGATGGCTCTACCTTTTTCCCTACTTCCTGGTGCTCACGCAACAACTCATAAAACTTTTTAACAGATTCGTTTACAATGATGCCAAAAAGCCCCGAACGATTATTGATAAATTCCTGGTAATCCTCTTCGTTAAAGCTGATAATAAACTCGTGGTAAAACACCACCCGATCAGCAAATGATAACTGACCTATCGATTCTTTAAATTTTTCGATAATGTATACATAAACATCATCGGGAGTAAGCGCCTTAATTTTTTCGGCCGCGGCATTCGCGGGTTTCCCATTGGGCAAAAACCAATCCTGCAGCCCTATCTTTTGCCAAAACGTTGATTTTGATTCCATTCAGTTACTTAGGTTTTTGATTAACCGGTTAACGTTTTTGTAATTAAAAATTCAAATTGGAGGTATCCTTGGTTTTAGCGCTGTCGCGGTAAAACTGTGGCTCCTCATTAGCCTTTCCGGCTTTATTATATTTCATGCCCTTCAAAATAGAATCAGCCTGCGAATCAATTTCAGGCGGGATACCCGATTCATCATTTACCGGGGTGGTATCCTGAGGGGTCTCGGTATTATCCTGGTTCTGTTTTTTAGGATTTACCGTTTGTTTAACCGAATCAGCCGGTTTTTTCGCCGGACTAAATATCCGGTCACGTACCCCCTGATATATCCGGCCGCCAAACCTGCTCATCACCGCCGCCGAAAAAACCGTAAAGCCGCAAAGCAGCAGCATAAATATTATAAACACAGGTTTTGACATACGCACCTGCTTGCCATCCTCGGGCACCGGATTATCTGCACCTGCGGTTACCGCCGGCTGGCTTTTATTATTCTCGGCCTCCTGGTAGTATAAAAGCAAGCCCTGCAAACGTTCGTTCTCCTTAAGCAGTACCGAGGCATTCCAGCTATCATCTTCCTGATTGCCATTTATGGCGGCAATACTGCTGTACATCAAGGTTTCCTGTAGCTCAATACCATTCACAAACCTATCTGCCGGGTCTTTCTGAAGGCATTTGGCCACTATTTGCAGCAGCCATGCCGGTATCAGCATTTCGTGTTGCTTCTTTTGGTCGCTCCAGCTTTCGGGCAGGTTGCTTTTACGCAGTTCCATTACATCGGGCACGGTAGTTTCCATGTGGGCCAGCATTACCGCGTTGCGTGATGTTTCGCCATTATCGCGCAGCGGGAAGGGAACCTGCCCGCCTATGAGTTCATACAGAATGATGCCATAGCTGTACACATCCGTTTGGAAATACATCAACCCCTCGTTTTGCTCGGGAGCCATAAACTCAATAGCCCCGGCATGCCTGATACTGGTTCGCCGCTGATCGTCAGACATGGCCGACAAACCAAAATCAAGCAACACATAATTACCGGTATGGATATTAAACTTTACGTTGTTGCTCTTGATATCGCCATGCTTTACCGAAACCTTGTGACAGTGCGATAATGCGTTAGCTAACTGATCGGCCAGTTTAATGATCTCTTTTATGGTGAAAATTGGCTCGTGAGGTGGTTTCAGCAGATCTTCCAAATCGGGGCCATCAATAAATTCCATTTCAATAAATGGGAACGAACCGCTTTCTGTAATGCCCGAATTTAATATCTTAACTACATTAGGATTGGGTTCCTCATTTACTTTTTTTAGTTTTTCAACTTCGTTTTGAAAATTACGGAAGTTTTTATCGTCGGTGCTTTCGGTATGAATTGGGGTGGGTAATAACTTTATGGCAGTAATAATGGGGCCGTAACGCCGCCCTTTGTAAACTGAGCCTTGGCCGCCCGTTCGCAAAGCTCCCATATTCTCCAAACCCTCTGTTATTGTAAATACTTTGCTCATTGAGTAGTTATCCTTGCGATGCTGTCAGGGTAAAAAAATTGCATATTAAAACATTCTGTTATTTCAACATAACGTATGCATTAGTGTTTGGTATAAAAATAGGAAAAAAAATATGGGATGAGGATATTGATGTGCAGATGTGCAAATTATGTGAAGCAAGAAAGCCCTTCTCTATTAATAATTACCTTAATGACCTTGTTATCCTCTCTCTACGCGTCATTGCGAGGAACGAAGCAATCTCTATACAGTATAGGGCAAACATTACTTGGCGTATACCCGCTCTTGGCCGCGGGAGGGCCCATTACTTTTGATGCATCAAAAGTAACAAAAATGCTTTCAGCAGAGAGGCTTCTTTGCCGCACAAGGCCCTTGCCCTGCAAAGCAGCCAGAACCACGGGCTGCTAAACCTTACCGCAACTTCGTTCGCTCATGGCCTTTACTTCGGCAAGGTTTGCTAATGCCCCTTTCAACAGCACAGGCCACCCTGTTCTGCCTGCTTTCACCCGAAGCTTATCTGCTGAGAAGAAATTTGATTTTAGTATTCTTTTATATGTCATTGCGAAGCAAGAGCCTCACCCAACCCTCTCCAAAGGAGAGGGCCTTAAAATGCTTTTATAAAGTCTCCCCCTTTGGGGGAGATTTAGAGGGGGCTTCTATCCTGCTCCAGAAATTAATTAACAATCAACTCATCAACCAGCAACCATGCTTTAGCCCCGGCAATGTACTCGCCCGGCGGGATGATGCCTTTGTTGGTACCTTTTACCCTTACGTACCTGGCTTGTACCGGTTTTATTGTTGCCCGAACCTTATTAATGCCGTTGGCATCAAAAGCAGTTTGGCGGTAAACTTCGGTATAGTTTTTACCATCGGCCGAGGTTTCAAATGTAAGCACCTGCGGTTCCCACATTTTTTGCCAATGGTATTTTAAAATATTGATACCCATCTGCGATATGCTCTGAACCTTGCCCAGATCAACAACAGCCTCCAAATCTTCGCCGTTAAAACCGTACCACTGGCCATCATTGTATAACTTATTGCCAAATACCCCGTTAACCAGGCCAGATACATTGCCTGAGTTATATCCTCCCTTAGGCTGATTAATGAGCGTTACGGTTTTGCCAACTGCCTTATGTAAATGAAATTCCTTTTCATACACGCGGCCATGTTGTTTTGCACTGCTAAAAACGGCAGCCTTAACCGATCCCGATGCCGTGATATTGAACGGCTGGCTATATTTTTTACTTTTTAAAGTGGGTGCGCTGCCATCGGTGGTGTAATAAATACTGCCACCGGGCATAGTACTGTTCAGCGCAAGCTGCACCTCATGAGTTGCCGATTCAGTAACGCTATCGGTAACTTCATCAAAAGTATTAGCAGCGTTGATATTAAGCTGTTTAAGCAATGCTTGCTGGTAGCGCAGGCGTTTCAGGAAATCGCTGTAGTCTTTATTGCCTTTATCTGTCCAGGCTATTTCGGCCAAAGCCAGCATCCTGGGGAACAACTGGCGCTCGGCCTGTGCAGGGCTGGCCATATACTCGCTCCAGGCGTTGGCTTGTACGCCTTTAATGTACTTGGCCTCGTCGGCAGTGAGCTCTTTAGTTATAGGTTCGTAGTTGTACACTTTGCTTAGTGGTGTATAGCCACCACCAGCCAGAGGTTCACTTGGATAAAGCGACTGGTAATAATCCAGATACACATATTTTTCGGGCGTCATGATGGCATCGTGGTGTTGCTTAGCCGCTGCTATGCCACCCTCCTCGCCTGTCCAGCTCATTACGGTAGCGCCTGGGGCAAGGCCGCCTTCCAGAATCTCGTCCCAACCGATGATTTGCCTGCCTTTGCTGTTCAGGTATTTTTCCATGCGGCCAATAAAATAGCTTTGTAGCTCGTGCTCATCTTTCAAATGCTCGTCTTTTATACGTTTTTGGCATTTGGGGCAGGTTTTCCATTTGGTTTTAGGGCATTCATCACCACCAATGTGAATGTATTTTGAGGAAAATAAAGGCAATACCTCGTCGAGCACATTTTGTAGAAAGATAAATGTTTCCTCGTTGCCGGCGCAATACACGTCATCAAAAATACCCCAAAAGGTAGCAGCTTTATATGGCCCGCCGGTACAGCCCAGTTGCGGATAGGCCGACAATGCCGCCAATGCGTGGCCCGGCATTTCAATTTCAGGAATAATGCTGATATGCCTTTCCATGGCATATTTTACAACGGCTTTTACTTCATCCTGCGTGTAGTAACCGCCATAGCGCTTACCATCAAAACGGTGCGGGCTATCCCTTTTATGGCCAATAATAGTTTCATCGCGATAAGCGGAGATGCTTTGCAAAAGTGGATATTTTTTTATTTCTATGCGCCAGCCCTGATCGTCAGTCAAATGCCAGTGAAAGGTATTGATCTTGTACAGGGCAAGCAGGTCTATCCATTTTTCAATGGCATCAACCTTAAAAAAATGACGGCTCACATCCAGGTGCATGCCCCGGTAAGCAAAACGCGGATGATCTTCAACCGTACAGCCCTGAACGGTTATTTTCCCGGCTACGGAATGTAATAATTGGATAAGTGATTGCAAACCGTAAAACACCCCGGCCTGGTCATGCCCGGTTATGCTGATCTGCTTAGCCGTTACCGAAAGGCTGTAACCCTCGGACTGGGTAATTTTATTGGAATCAATACTTAGTTTAATAGCTGCCGCCGTTTTGCTGATAGGTAAACTATAACCAGCCAGCTGATGAAAATATTGGTTGAAGAAGATCAGGTTATCCAGATCGATACCATTATTTATTGCAATTCCAGATGACTTGCTAAAGGTAAACACCGCAATATTTTTCTGTAATTTGAAAGGCTGTGGAATAATACCTTGCTCCTTAATTTGTGCTTGGGCCTGACTAATAAATAGCGTTAAGCAGAATACTTTAATGAAAAATTTACAGGATTTGAACAGGTTTACCATCGGCTTGGAATTGTTGAAGCCGAATATAACTTTATAATGCAATTTAACAAAGCGGAAGTACTTTCTCTGGCGCAAGTATAAAGCTGTGGGCTAAAGAGTAAAGGCCACTTGTACCATTATACACTTGCGAATGAGGCACAAGTAGTCATCGCACCAGTCCTCCCCTGATATTTGCGCCAGGATAGGGAAATTGCATGGTATTGAAAATTGCTTGGCGTATAGTTGACTCACCCGATCTGCGCTGTGCTGGATCACCCTCTCTTCGGCTTCGCCGTAAAGAGGGTTGCGGAAAAGATATTAAGCTTATTATATTTATACTCAATTCAAACTCCCTCTTTCCGCCGCAGGCGAAGAGAGGGATGGCAAGCATAGCGATGCCAGGGTGAGTCGAATATACGCTATGCAATTTTCTAATCCTGCCTTACAATGCCCCTATCGCCTTGCGGTAGTTGTTTATAGCCCGGATAATGGATTGTACAATTTCATTTTGGCCCTCGGGTGAGTTGAGGTAATCCTCCTCTTCGGGGTTATTGATAAAGCCCGTTTCAATAAGTACGGCGGGCATGGCACTGTGGGCCAACACTAACACGCCCTGTTCTTTTACACCGGCGCTTTCGCGGCCATTGGTATCTTCAAACTCGGTGTTCAGCAAATCGCCAAAAAGGATGCTTTGCTTGCGGTATTTTTGGATGTAAGCGTTCAGGATGATGAGGTTGGATGGATCGCTCTCGTCATAGCTCTCATAATTTTGCTTGTAATCCTTTTCAATAAATATAGAGGAGTTTTCGCGCACGGCCTCTTCCTGCTCTTTGAGCCTGTGGAAACCGTAAACCAGCAACAACACCCCTTTACGTTTGTGCGCTATAGCCGCGTTACCTTCGGGCGATGAGTTACAGTGGATAGAAATAAACAGGTTACTATGATTCTGATTAGCAATGGCCGAACGCTGATTCAATGGTATAAAAGTGTCATCGGTGCGGGTCATGATTGTTTGCACATTAGTGATCTGCGAATCAATAGCCGCTTTGAGCCTTTTGGCGATGGCCAGTGTTACATTTTTTTCTACAGAGTATGATCCGCGCGCTCCCGGATCTTTACCACCGTGCCCGGCATCAATGGTGATACTTTTGAATTTAAAAGTAGATGTGGTTGGAATAGTATCCCGGCCCGGAGTGAATGAACAAAGGCCAAACAGTAAAAACAGCAATCCGCAATTAAAGGCGGTTTTAAAAAAGAACATAGAATTAGAAGAGATCATTTTTTGGCCGTCTTTTTACTGCATTTAGGGCATAGGCCGGTGGCATATAAGGTAAAACCTGTAGGTTCAAACCCGGCAGGCAGGTTTATAGCAGGCAGGTGCTGATCATCTAAACAATAAACATTTTTGCAGTTGGTACAGTTAAAATGCAGGTGTTCGTCGTGATGATGTCCTTCATCGCAACTGGACGAGCACAGGGCATAATTAGCGGTACCATTTAAATCAAATACTTTGTGGATGATGCCTTTTTCTTCAAAAGCATTCAGGATGCGATATAGTGTAACCCGGTCAATATCGCTCATTACGCTTTCCAGATCGGGCTGTGAAGTAGCCGCGCTCCTTGACGACATCATGGATAAAACCCTTAACCGGGGTGCAGTTTTTTTTAAATGATGCTTGTTCAGCAAATCTTCAAAATGAAAATTATTGCGGGTTTGTGCCATTTAATAATGTGATACGATAATAATACCTTGCAAATTTAACAAGAAATAACCATTGGTTTTAAATAAGCTATGTAATTATACTTTTAGATTAATTTATTCAGCTGTCTCTTTCAATTGCAGCTTATGACCATTATGCTTACAAGCTCCTGAACATTTGTAATTTACAAAATGCGCGGTAGCAATAAGCAATCCACCTGCGGGTACTATTGCAGCCTCGGCCCAGCCGTTTGTAAACGCATGTCCAGCTATAATAAATGTAAACCCAGCTATCAAGAACATTAATGGCAGCAATTGCCGGTGTATACGCAGGTATGATAAACCTATGGAGTATATGCCTATCATCAGGGCCAAAATTATCATCCCCCACTCTACCCAGGCATTAGCCAAAAAACCCAGACCCACCAGCGGTAAACTGGTAAACAACAGGGGCACCACAGCGCAATGTACAGCACATAAGGTTGATGCTGTGATTCCTATATTATCAAGCCGCGACGAAGTTTTCTGCAAATCCATTCCCAAAGATAAAACAAAATGCAACACAATTGCATCAAAACAATTTCCTATTTTTGTCAAATTTTATTTTAACTATATAGTAACAACTGCTTAATATTGATGTCAATAATTATTTCAAACCCGTTACGCATTATAAATTGTGGCTAATACTGCACTTTACAAATTAAAACAAAACTGGACAGACGCATATAACACCAGTTTAAAGCGCGTTAAATTGCTAATCGGCACCATACTTATTGTGGCCCTTATTAACATCATGCCTGGTTTTTTCAGGAGTATTGAAAGAAGGAACGGTGTGGTTTTAAATGATTGGCTATTAGCGCACCTGCCGGCATATGATGTATCGGTGCCCATTTTTGCTATTATATGGGGTATGGGGATATTGATGATGGTGCGGGCATTTTATAAGCCATCCATCTGCACTACTTATATATGGGCACTGATATTTGTTTGCCTTGCCCGCTTTTTGTCGCTCATACTGGTAAAACTCGACCCGCCTGTTGGGTTGGTGCCACTGGTTGACCCGCTCACCGGATATTTTTATGGCCACGCAGCTATCACTAAAGATCTGTTTTTTTCGGGCCATACCTCAACCATGGTGCTCATTTACCTGAATCTCGAAAAACGGAATGATAAGATCATTGCCTTTATAGCAGCCCTGGTGGTCATGTTCCTGTTGCTGGTACAGCATATACATTATACCATGGATGTACTGGCCGCCCCCGTTATAGTTTACTGTGCCTACCGCTTTACACGCGCGCTTAACCTGTAATTAAACATATTAGGAGAATAATTACCCCTTGTTAATTTTTCAAATGCAACATAATTGCATTTAAAAAATTAACAACTATGTTTGCATAAAATAAAATGCAAATGGAAAAGAAATTACCGGTAACTGTGCTAAGTGGTTTTTTAGGCAGTGGTAAAACAACTTTGTTAAATCATATACTGCACAACAAGCAGAATTTAAAGGTGGCCGTTATTGTGAATGACATGAGCGAGGTAAACATTGACGCCCAGCTGGTTGCCAATCAAAAAACCTTATCGCGCACCGAAGAAAAACTGGTAGAAATGAGCAATGGCTGTATTTGCTGTACCCTGCGTGAGGACCTTATGATTGAGGTTGAAAAGCTGGCCAAGGAAGGCCGATTTGATTACCTGCTGATAGAAAGTACCGGCATATCTGAACCTGTGCCCATTGCGCAAACCTTTAATTTTGCCGACGAAGAAGCCGGCATTGACCTGAGCCGCTTCTCGGTACTGGACACCATGGTTACCGTGGTTGACTGCTTTAACTTTTATAAAGATTTTGGCAGTTCGGAACTGTTGCTGAACCGCGAGCTGGTTAATGACCCCAATGACCGCCGCACTATTGTAAACCTGCTTACCGACCAAATAGAATTTGCCGATGTAATACTGCTGAACAAAACCGACCTGGCATCACCCAAACAGATAAAGGTGCTGGAAGCTGTGATCAGCAAGCTAAATCCAGGAGCAAAAATAATACATACTGAATTTGGAAAAGTTAATCCCATCGAGATTCTGAATACCGGTTTGTTTGATTTTGATAAAGCATCCCAATCTGCCGGGTGGATCAGGGAACTGAATGGTGAACACACGCCAGAGACCGAGGAATACGGTATCAGCTCAACTGTGTTCAGGGCCAAAAAGCCTTTTCACCCCGAAAGGTTTTATCATTACCTCCATTATGATTTTCCACAAAACATTATTCGTTCCAAAGGTTTATTCTGGATAGCTTCGTCGCCCGATGATGCATTGAACTTTTCTCAGGCCGGTGGTTCGTCGCGCCTGGAAAATGCGGGAGTTTGGTGGGCCAGCATGCCTTATCAGCAACGCATCAGGTATAATGATTTTGTAGAGAACCGCGAGCTTATTGAAAAAAGCTGGTCGAAAGATTTTGGCGACCGCCACAATGAACTCGTTTTTATAGGCGAGCAGTTGGATAAGGACGCATTGATACAAGAACTCAACGACTGCCTCATAACCGATGCGGAGCTACGTGACTTTCTGGCCGGAAAAGCCTTTGCCAATCCTTTCGATACTTCATCAGATTAATAAAGGTTATTAAATATCGTGCTCATTGAGTATATGCATGGAATCTTTCAGGTCGCGGTACAGTTTTTTAAACATCAGGAATAATTTACTGTACCGCTCATGATTTTCACGGTTTGGTTCAATTATCCTTTCGCCACTTACCCGTGTTAACTCCTCGTAACGTTCAGGGTGCAGTACCTGCATAGCCAAATAAATAGCGCCCAATGCCGATGCATCCTCGGGCTGCAGCACTACCAGTTTTTTACTGGTAATATCGGCCAGTATCTGTGTCCACGTGCCTGAACTCACAAAGCCTCCGCTAATGTTAACCTGAATAATGTTAGTCGAGGCATCCTCTACAGTTTTCATTACATCATACAGCGCAAAGCAAACTCCCTCCAGCGCAGCCCTTAAAAAATGAGCACGTGTATGTGCAGGTTTGATATTCAAGAAGGCTCCGCTGCTTTTGGTGTCCCAAAGCGGAGCCCGCTCGCCGTATAAATAAGGTAAAAATAAAAGTCCATTGCTTCCGGCAGGTACGGTTTCTATCGCTGCAAACAGTTCATCATAATCGGCAGCGGTGAGCTTTTCTTTTTGCAGAAAATTTTGGAGCAGCCAGTTAATGGCGATCCCTCCGTTATTCACCGCACCACCACATACAAAGGTATTTTGATTAAGCAGGTAGTTAAAAGTCATCCCCTCAAAATTATATACCGGTTGGGGGCTGGTGATGCGCACCGCACCACTGGTACCTATGGTAAGTGCTGCCATGCCCGGCCCAGTGGTATGGCTACCCAAGTTGGCGCAGCAACCATCGCTGGCACCAATAACAAAATTTGTTGTTTGAGGGATATTGAGCAGCCCGGCAGTAGCTGTACTCAGGTCATTACGGTAATAAGTTGTATTTTCCGGTTTCGATAATTTATCTGCTGCTAAACCTGCCAAAGCGCAGGCCTCCGTACTCCATTCCAGTTTTAAAATATCAAATAAACCGGTTGCCGAGGCAATAGAATAATCAATCTGAAAACTGCTGAACAGCCTGAACCATATAAATTCCTTAACTGATATAAATTTATGTGCATGGACAAACAGCTCAGGCTTATTGGTTCGTAGCCAAATAAGCTTACATAGGGGCGACATGGCATGTATCGGCGTGCCTGTGATACGGTAAATTTCCTCGCCCTGCGCAGAATCGCGCAGTCCCTGCGCAATGTTCTCGCTCCGGGCATCGGCCCAGGTTATCATGGGCCACAATGCCTCCCCCATTTCATCAACAGGAATAATACTGTGCATGGCACTGCTCAAACTTACAGCTTCCGGGGCGTGACCAATCTTCGCTGTAATTTCCTGCATACATTTTACAAAAGCATCCCAGATCAGCAAGGGGTCCTGCTCACTATAACCAGGCTCAGGACTGCTAATGGGATAATGATTTTGAACTACACCTAACGCGGTACCGGTTAAAGCTATGGCTACAGCCTTGGTACTCCCGGTACCTATATCAATGCCTAATATGTATGGTTGCATGACGGTATATAATAAGGCCACAAAATAAAGATTTAATTTGACAAGCCCAGCGTTTACTCACCCTGACATCGCTACGCTCGTCGTCCCTCTCTTCGGTAAAGGCCTTATCTCCGCGCGTCATTGCGAGGTACGAAGCAATCTCTACACAGGTAGGTCAAACATGCAAAGTTCTCCCTGTAAAGCATAGAGATTGCTTCGTACCTCGCAATGACGCGTTTTTAATACTCTCCCTTCTCCCCCCATTTCATGACAGTCCATGACAGTTCCGGCATTTTAATTCTATAGATTAGCTTCACCAATTTAAACCAGTTAACCTATGCAGATAATTTTTGGAGTACTCTTCCATTTCATTGGCGGTTTTGCCTCGGGGAGTTTTTACATTCCCTACAAAAAAATTAGAGGCTGGGCCTGGGAGAGTTACTGGATTGTTGGCGGCATTTTTTCATGGTTCATTGTACCGCCGCTTGCAGCATGGTTAACTATCCCCGGCTTTGCCGACATTATTGCTTATACAGATACCGCCACCATCGGCTGGACCTACCTCATGGGTCTGCTCTGGGGCATCGGCGGCCTTACCTACGGCCTGGGTGTACGGTACCTGGGTGTATCTCTGGGTAGTACTATTATACTGGGTCTGTGCTCTGTTTTTGGCTCGCTCATTCCATCTGTTTATTATGATATTTTTCCAACAGCCGGTAAAGATACCATCAGCATTATGCTCCATAATCAATGGGGACAATATGTGCTATTAGGCGTACTGCTTTGCGTGGCTGGTATAATCATATGCGGCAAGGCCGGTATGATGAAGGAGAAAGAACTTTCGGCCGATAAAACCATAGCCCAGGAAAACAAGGATTATAAGTTTGGCTTAGGTATCCTGGTAGCCGTAGTTTCGGGTATACTGAGCGCTTGTTTTAACTTCGGTATCGAAGCCGGTAAATCAATGGCCGATACCGCTAACCACATTTGGCAGGCAAGCCATCCGGGTCAGGGCAATTTCCTGTACCAAAATAATGTAACCTACATCATTATACTTTGGGGTGGTTTAACCACCAATTTTATATGGTGTATGGTGTTAAATGCCAGCAATAAAACTTTTGGCGACTACACCAATAAAAAAACGCCGTTGCTTAAAAACTACCTTTTTGCCGCATTGGCCGGTACTACCTGGTTTTTGCAATTCTTTTTTTACGGTATGGGCGAAAGTAAAATGGGTAACGGGGCAAGCTCGTGGATACTACACATGGCTTTTATTATACTGATAGCCAACACCTGGGGCCTGGTATTAAAGGAATGGAAAGGTGTAAGTAAAAAAACATTAACTACAATAATAGCCGGTATAGCGGTAATTATACTCTCGGTGCTGGTAGTAGGATACGGAAATTCATTAAAGTAAAACTCAATTAATAATTCAATAACTCAAAAATTCAACAATTAAAAATATATGACTGTTAAAACAACATCATTTAAGCATGTAAGCTACCTGTGGGACGATGCTAAAGCAGCCGAACTTGCAGGCGACGAAGTAGCCCTGTTAATATACCGTTCAAACCTGTTAGGTGCCGATTTAAGGCTTACCAACTACGGGGGGGGCAATACATCATGTAAGGTAACATCTAAAGATCCGCTTACCGGCAGCGAGGTTGAGGTAATGTGGATCAAGGGCTCGGGTGGTGATATTGGCACGCTTAAAAAAAGTGGACTGGCAGCGCTTTATGTTGACAGGCTGCGCAGTTTAAAAAACGTTTACCGCGGCGTGGAGCATGAGGATGAGATGGTTGAACTGTTTAACCATTGCATTTATGACCTGGCTTCTAAAGCCCCATCAATAGATACTCCATTGCATGGCTTCCTGCCATTTAAACATATAGATCACCTGCACCCTGATGCTGCCATAGCTATTGCAGCCGCTAAAGATGGTAAAAAAATTACGCAGGACCTATTTAACGGCACTATAGGTTGGGTTGAATGGAAAAAACCTGGTTTTGAGCTGGGGTTGCAGTTAAAACAATGCCTTGACGAAAACCCGGGCATCCGTGGTATCATGTTAGGCTCACACGGGTTATTTACCTGGGGCGATACAGCTTACGAAAGCTACATGAACACGCTGGAAGTTATTGAGCGCTGCGCCGAATACCTGGAAGAAAACTATGGCAAAAAAGGCCCTGTTTTTGGCGGCCAGAAAATACAAAGTTTAGATGAAGCCGGTCGTAAAAAACAGGCTGCTGCCATTGCCCCTGTGCTGCGCGGTTTTTGCTCAAGCGAAAGGCACATGGTAGGCCATTTTACAGACGATGCCCGTGTGCTGGAGTTTATCAACTCAAATGATCTTGACCGCTTGGCTCCATTGGGTACCAGCTGTCCCGATCACTTTTTGCGCACCAAGATCAGTCCGCTGGTACTTGATCTGCAACCAGGCGAAGACCTTAGCGATGTTAAAGCATTACAAGAACGCCTTGCCCCTGCTTTTGCAGCTTATCGTCAAGTGTATACCGATTATTACAACACCTGCAAGCATGATAACAGCCCGGCCATACGCGATACCAACCCGGTAATTATTTTGTATCCGGGTGTTGGCTTGTTTTCTTTTTCAAAAGATAAACAAACAGCACGTGTTGCAGCCGAATTTTATACCAACGCTATCAACGTAATGAAAGGTTCAGAGGCTATCTCTGAATATACTTCGTTACCGCGCCAGGAAGCCTTTGATATTGAGTACTGGTTACTGGAAGAGGCTAAATTACAGCGTATGCCAAAGCCAAAGGCTTTATCAGGTAAGGTGGCTTTAATTACCGGTAGTGCTGGCGGTATAGGTAAAGCTATCGCCAAGAAATTTGTTGACGAGGGTGCCGTAGTGATCCTTAACGATATGAATGCCGAACGCCTGGAAAGTGCCGGCGAAGAATTTAAAACACAATACGGTAAAGATTCGTACACTACCGCTGTACTTGATGTTACCAACAGCGACCAAATTAACAGCGCGTTAGAGATAGCCGCATTAGCATTTGGCGGTGTTGATATTGTGATTAACAATGCGGGCCTTTCTATATCAAAATCAATTGCAGACCATACGGAAAAAGATTGGGACCTGCTGTATGATGTATTAGTTAAAGGTCAGTTCTTTATTACCCAGGCAGCTGTTGCAGTAATGAAAAAACAAGCTATCGGTGGTGATGTTATTAATATAGTGAGTAAGAACGCTTTGGTAAGCGGGCCAAACAACGCGGGCTACGGATCGGCAAAAGCTGCACAACTGCACCTGAGCCGTCTGAATGCTGCCGAGTTAGGTGCAGATCATATTCGTGTAAACGTGGTGAATCCTGATGCCGTAATCAGCGATAGCAATATTTGGGCCGGCGGATGGGCCGAAGGTCGCGCTAAAGCTTATGGTATTACAGTAGCCGAATTGCCTGCATATTACGCGAAACGTACTTTATTGAACGAGATCATTTTACCTGTGGATATTGCCAATGCCTGCTTCGCCCTTACTGGTGGCCTGCTTAACAAATCAACCGGCAACGTGTTGAATGTTGATGGCGGTGTAGCAATGGCGTTTGTAAGATAATTCTTTAGACTATTGGACTTGGGGACTTTTGGACTTTGGGACAAAAGACTTTAGGACAACGGATCAAAGATAGAATGTCATGCCGAACTTGTTTCGGCATCTCATAGGAAATTTCAGACTTACGAAGTTTTAAAAACTTCGTAAGTCTTGTTGATAATTGAAGACAAGACAAGGGGCATCATGATCCGCCTATGTCATTGCGAGCAAAACACGACAACAACTCTCTAAGTCTCCCATTTTCGGAGACTTTTAAAAAGCCCTCTCCTTTGGGGAGGGTTGGGTGAGGCTTTTGCTTCGTCGTTCCTCCTCGCAATGACAATTTTGAACTATATTAACTATATAAACCAATAACCATGCAATTAGAGAAGAGCATAATTGACGAGGCTAACCATAAAATTCAAACCGCGCACCAGCGTAAGTTTGATTTTGTTGCTGCCGATATAAAAGGTTTGGATACCATTATCCAAAAAATATCCGCTTTTAATATAGCCATCCCAAGCTGGGCTTTAGGCACAGGGGGCACACGTTTTGGCCGTTTCAGCGGCGGTGGCGAGCCCCGCAGCCTCGAAGAAAAAATTGAAGATGTAGGTTTAATCCATGCCTTAAACAAAAGCAGCAATTCTATTTCGTTGCACATCCCCTGGGATATTCCTGAAAACGCTTCAAGCATTAAGGCTTTGGCTGCACAGCATGGCCTGCACTTTGATGCCGTTAACTCTAACACTTTTCAGGATCAGCCCGGTCAGCAATACAGCTATAAACATGGCTCATTACACCATATAGATAAGGCTGTACGCAGGCAAGCTGTTGAACACAACATTGAGGTGATCAACTACGGTGTGGAACTCAATTCAAAGGCTTTATCTGTTTGGCTGTCTGACGGATCAAACTTCCCTGGCCAGCTGAATATGCGCGGCGCATTTGAGCGTACGCTGGAGAGCCTGCAGGAAATTTACGAAGCCCTGCCTGCCGACTGGAAGATATGGGTTGAGTACAAGCCATACGAGCCTAACTTTTACTCTACCACAATTGGCGATTGGGGACAATCATACCTATTATCATCTAAATTAGGTAATAAGGCCCAAACACTGGTTGATCTGGGCCACCATTTACAAGGTGCCAACATCGAGCAGATTGTTTCCTTATTATTGATGGAGGGTAAACTGGCCGGTTTCCACTTTAACGATTCCAAATATGGTGATGACGACCTTACCGTTGGCAGCATTAACCCATATCAACTATTCCTGATATTTAACGAACTGGTTGAAGGTATGGACGCACGTGGTCTTAACCACGCCACCGGCATAGGCTGGATGATTGATGCATCGCATAACATTAAAGACCCTGTTGAGGACCTGATACAGTCTGTAGAAGCCATTAAAATAGCTTATGCACAGGCTTTACTGGTTGATCAGCCCGCTTTGGTACAGGCACAGCAAAATAATGATGTGGTACTGGCACAGGAAATTTTACAGGGAGCATACCGTACGGATGTTCGCCCGCTGCTGGCTGAGGCCCGTTTAAGAAATGGGGGCGCTTTAGACCCATTGGCAGTATACAGGCAACAAGCCATACGCCAACAATTGATTGATGAACGTGGAGCGCTGGCAGTATCAACCGGCTTATAAACTATGGAGCAAATACCTGTTATAGCTATTTTTGACGTGGGTAAAACCAACAAGAAGCTGTTTCTTTTTGACGAGAACTACAAAATAGTTTTTGAACGGACAGCACGCTTTACAGAAACCCACGACGAGGATGGTGACCCTTGCGAAAACATCGATAGCCTGCGGCTGTCGGTGTTTGACTCGTTGAGGGAAATATTTAAACATAAAAAATTTGACCTTAAGGCGGTTAACTTTTCAACCTATGGTGCCAGCTTTGTTTATGTTGACGAAGATGGCAGGCCACTTACACCATTGTATAATTACCTTAAACCATATCCGCCTGAGTTAGCCAGGCAGTTTTATGAAAACTACGGCGACGAAGCCCGCTTCTCTCATGAAACTGCCTCGCCCGCTTTGGGTAACCTTAACTCGGGGCTACAGCTTTACCGGCTTAAATACCAGCAACCTAAAGTTTTTAAAAAAACAAAGTACGCCCTGCATTTGCCACAGTACATGAGCTACCTGCTGAGTGGTCAAATGGTAACCGACCTTACCAGCATAGGCTGCCATACCGCCTTGTGGAACTTTAATCGCAACACCTACCATGATTGGTTAACCCGCGAAGGTATACTGCCAAAAATGGCCCCCCTTGTATCTGCCGATAGCGTATTGCCGTCGGTATTCCCGGGGAGTACTTATAGCGTGGGTATTGGCCTGCATGATAGTTCGGCGGCGCTTATCCCCTATTTGGTAAGCTTTAATATGCCTTTTGTGTTGATATCAACAGGCACATGGTCTATCAGCCTGAACCCCTTTAACCAAAACCCGCTAACTGAAGAAGAACTAAAGAACGATTGCCTTAATTACTTACAATATAAAGGCAACACGGTTAAGGCCTCACGGCTATTTACCGGGTATGAATATGAGCAGCAGATAAAGCGAATCGGCACTCATTTTAACCAGGACCCGATCAGGTATCGCACCATTGATTTTGATCCGGTTATAGCCGCCCGGTTGCAGGCGCAAACTACGCTACAACCCAAACAGCAGGAAGGATCTTTACAACAATCGGTTTTTGAACAGCGTAACCTGGCCAATTTTGCTACCGATACCGAAGCGTATCATCAACTCATGATAGACATTGTGCAGCAACAGGTTATATCTACCGGATATGTACTGAGGGGCTGCAAAATACAACGCATATTTGTAGACGGAGGCTTTAGCAAAAACACGGTATTTATGCACCTATTGGCTTTTGCGTTCCCATACCTGGAGGTTTACGCAGCTTCCATGGCACAGGCCACAGCAGTAGGTACAGCCCTTTCCATTCACCATGCCTGGAACACTAAAGCTTTACCTCATGATCTTATAGAACTTAAGTATTATTCAGGGGTACAGAATGAGGTAGTGTGACGTTGAGATTAACCCTATACTTTGTCATCCTGAGGAACGAAGGATCTATCCATGAACGATGCAGGTAGTACAATAGATACTTCGCTATCGCTCAGTATGACAAATATTTATTTTTCACTACCGCGAGATTAACGCAGCGTATCTGCGGCAGCGTGGTCGAGTACACTTACGAAGTTTTAAAAACTTCGTAAGTGTTTAAAATCATACATCCCTCGCTATTGTTTAGTTATAAATTCGTTGTCTTCACCAACCCCACCACTTGCGCAATAAGCCCTGCGTCTTTAATAATCCGTTCGTGACCTACACTTTCATATTCCTGTGTTTGTATGCCGGGCTGCGCGGTTAAAAACTCCCGGAGGTAAGCATAAGGTGCAATTTTATCTTCACGGTCATAGGCCAGCCAGTGCTTTACATGATCATCAGCAACGTACAGCTCGTGAAGATTAAAATCGGATGCATGCAGTTTAAATAATGATTCAAAGCTTTCAAAAAAACTATCCTGTGCCAGCTCCGTTGCCCCGGCTATGGTCATGGTGGCTATAAAGTTTTCCTTTAACCTTACCAGCGGGGCTATGCTTATCTGCAATGCCGGTTTAACCGAAGTTGATTTGATGGCAATAACATTAGCCATCGCCCCGAGTGAATGCCCGATGAGTACATCTGGCACACCATAGGTACTCATAACGGCTTCTACGGCTTTAGTAAAAAGTAACAGGTTTGACAGTTCACTTTCCGAGCTGCCATTGCCCGGGGCATCAAAAGCAATCACCTGTGTATCATCAATGGTTCGCAATGCCGAAATCAGATCAGAAAAGTCGGCAGCTTTAGAACCCCAGCCATGCGTGATCATCACTTTGCGCTTCCCCTCGCCCCAAATAAAACCATTAAACTTTAATATAGAGCGGGTAAAATGCGGATCATCAACTTCCAGGCTGAATGGAGCGGCCTCATCCAGCAATTGCTGTTGTTGTAACCTTAGCGGAAATTTTGGTGAATAGCAGATGAGTTGCCAAAGCAAATCGATTATATCCTGATTACCTGCATTTTCTGATTCTTTAACACGGTTAAACAATTCTTTTAATTTCTTCATAGATGAGCTTAATTACCAAAGGTAAAAACCCACGGAATTTCTGATCCTGAAAGGCCGTCATTTTTGAAAAAATGACAACGCGAAGAAAAATCTACTTTTTACCTGTCCCGAGCCACAACAGCGTATTCATGATTAGCTTATCCTGAATTTCGTTACCAAATGTTTGCGACAGTTCTTTATTGGTTCCTCCGTCATAATCCATATCGTTATGCCCCATATTGAAGTAAACCATACGGTACTTTTTGTTTGTCCATACTACCGGGTAGTAGCCGCTATGCCAGATCTCGCTTTGTTTTGGCCCGGTACCCAAAGGAAAACTGGTTGAATCAATAGACAGTAGTATTTTAATATCAGGGTTGGTGCGCAGGTCGCGCTCCCAGCGGTACCATTCATTTGGTGATGCTTTGAATGTTTCCGGCAAACCTTTGGTTACAGGATGCTTGGCATCTTCAACCCGCAAAATTGCCGATGTCGGGTGCCAGGTATTGCTTTTATATTGGCCAGCCCCCAAAAACTCGTTATGATACCAATCCCAATTTTGAGGATAAGCCGACGGAGTAAGCGCGAAGGCCGAAAAATGGAAACCCATCCATGCGCCGCCTTTTTTCATGTATTGCTCAAACGCGGTTCTTTGTGCAGGGTCATCGGGCCGGGTGTCTAAAAATATCACTACCTGGTATCTGGCCAAAAACTCCGGTGTCATGTCAGTCCAGTTTTTGGTAGAATCGTAAGTGAAATTATATTTTTTGGCCATGGCCGGGAACCACCTGGTGGCCTCGTGCATAAAACTGATATGCGCTTTATCTTCACGGCCGGTATAAAAGGCTATCACTTTAAACTTAGGTTTGGTGTTTTGTGCCCCGGCCTTATAAAAGCTAAAACATAGGGTACAAATTACAAGAAGCAGCGCGGCAATTTTTCGGATACCTGTACAAGTGGTCATGACTAATAATTATGGGTTGATGAATTGGAGTTATAAAACTAACTGAATTTTATAAAAAGTAAGCCATCAAAACCCTTATGAGAGGTGATGTAGGGTATATTTAACTACACCCATTGCAGCATCTCTGCCTTGAAACCTATTTTATGCATTTTCCATATTTCAACAGCGTATACACCAAACTCTGCAACTACCTTGCCTGTAAGTCGGTAAAAACCACTGCCCTGAAAGGTGTAGCGCTTTAATGATTCGGGCCAGTGCACGGTGTCGAGCCAATCGCCGTGAGGGTCAAGGAAAGTACCGAAATTCATGATCTCGCGCTTAATAGTGCCCGACTCCTTAATAGTCACCAGCTGGCCAAGCATAGTTACTGTTTGCCCCAATTTGCCGGGCAGGTCTTTTACATAGGTAAGCCCCTGCTGGTCGTCATCAACCATCGGGAAGGTATCGGTCAATGCAAATCCCAATATCTCTATTTCATCAAATGCATCCTGCAAGGGCCTCGCGCTGAGCTGCGGCAGTTTAAAATCTGTTACAGGCTCATTAAAAAGAGAGGTTATGGTAACCGGCTGTTCCTGCTGCTGTTTCTGAAAAAAATTGGCCCGCCACAGCAGTTCCTGTTTAGTTACGCCGGTAAAGCGAAGCGCGCCTATGCGTATCAGCACGTTTAGCTGCTCCATTCCGGGCTGGGTGCGCTCCATAAAATCTTCCATGTTCAGGTAAGGGCCGTTGTGGTGGCGTTCCACGATAATACATTCCAGTAAAGTGGCAGTTAACCTTTCAATATGTATCAGGCCAACATATACATCAATGCCTTTAATATTGGTATACGTATCGCTCTGATTTACACACGGGGCATGCAGCCTGGCCCCGGCTTTCCGTAACTCATGAAAGTAAAACGGGGTACGGTAAAAACCACCGAAGTTGTTGATAACCCCCACCATAAACTCCATGGGGAAATAGGTTTTAAGGTACAAACTCTGGTAACTCTCCACCGCAAAACTGGCCGAATGCGCCTTACTGAAAGAATAACCGCTAAAACTGGCGATCTGCCGCCAAACCTCCCTGCTGATGTGGTACGGATAGCCCTTTTCGGCACAATTGCTGAAAAACTTACCTTCAATACGAATCATCTCTTCGTTACCGCGGTATTTGCCAGACATGGCCCTGCGCAATATATCGGCCTCGGCCATATCCAGCCCGCCAAAGTGGTGCGCTATCTTGATCACATCCTCCTGGTAAACCATAATACCAAAGGTTTCCTTGAGCAGTTCCTCCATTTTGGGGTGCAGATACTGCACCTCTGTAGGATGATGATAATTATAGATGTAAGCCTTCATCATACCCGATTGCGACACTCCCGGCCGGATGATAGAACTGGCCGCTACCAGGGTAAGGTAGTCGTCGCATTTGAGTTTCATGAGCAGCTGGCGCATGGCCGGGCTTTCGATGTAAAAACAGCCAATGGTATCGGCCCGGCGAATCTGATCGGCTACTTTGGGATCAACCATAAAGTCTTCCACCTTTGATATATCTATATCAACGCCCTTATTTTGCTTAACCAGTTGTATAGTATCCTTAATGTGCCCAAGCCCTCGCTGGCTCAAAATATCCAACTTAATGAGGCCAACCCTTTCCGCTCCAAACATATCTATCTGTGATGTTGGGAAGCCCTTTGGAGGCAGCTCCAGGGCGGTATACTGGTGTATGGGCTGTTCAGATATCAGCATACCACCCGCGTGAATGCTCAGGTGGTTCGGAAAATCCCTCATCAAACCGGCATACTTCAATATTACCTTTTGTATGTTATCTTCCTCAAATGTAGCGTTGCGGTTTTTAACCAGCATATCTATCTCCTCTTTGGGTAAGCCCAGTACCTTACCCAACTCACGGATAGCCGCCCGGCGCTGAAAAGTGCCATGCATACCCAATAAGGCCACATGATCTTTATCATACTTGTTAAAAATATAACTGATGATCTCATTACGATCCTTATGGCTAAAATCCATATCAAAATCGGGCGGCGAGGTGCGGAATTTATTCAGGAAACGCTCAAAGTAAAGATCCAGCTTAATAGGATCAACATCGGTTATTTTTAAGTTATAGGCTATAATAGAGTTGGCTCCGCTTCCGCGCCCCACGTAATAAAAGCCTTTTTCGCGGGCAAGGTTCACCACATCCCACACGATCAAGAAATAGGCATTAAAATTCAGATCGTTAACAACTTTAAGTTCCTTTTGAACGCGTTCTGTGATCACCGGATCATCCGGATAACGCTCACGCATGCCGGTTAATGCCAGCTTTTCCAACAGCAAACGATCTTCCTCTAACGAATTGCCGTAAACCTGTTTGTTTTTATCAGATTTTGGATCGATCACCATATCTGTACCGCAGGCTTCCATCACTTGCCGGGTACGGTTAATAATCTCAGGGAACTCGATGAATTTTTTCTCCAGTATGGTCTCTGATACAAACATTTCATCGGGCGATGCCGTATCCCCGGGACTTAATTTGGATAATAACGTGTTCAGGTCAATGGCCCTTAACAGCCGGTGCAGGTTAAAATATTTTTTACTTTGAAAGGTAACCGGCTGGCGGATCACGAACTTTTCAGGATACTCTTTTACCGGTACATTATACAACTTATTGATATCTGTTATTTTTACACCGATCAGCTCATTGTTCAGCAATTCTCCGGGCCGTAACCACCCTAAAGCATAAATTATAAAAACTTCGTTGCTAAAAGCCGGGCGTTCAGGGAAAGCCTTATCCTCCATTTTATGTTCAGAAATAAAGCGGTTTATTTCCATGATCCCGGCGTTGTTCCGGGCTATCAACAGGTAACAAAACTTATTGTTATTATGAATTTCGCTACCTAAAACAGGCTTAATACCGGCTTCCCGGCAAAAATGAACAAAATCCCATGCATCCGGATTTCCATTAATATTGGTAAGCGCAAGCGCATCTATACCCATTTCTTTGGCCTGCGCTATCAGTTCTTTTGTTTTATAGGTACCATAGCGGTAGCTGAACCATGTTTTACAGTTTAGATACATTCCCTTTTACCTTTTTAGATACATACCCTTCTTTCTCTATACTATTTAACTGCTGGGCTATGGACCGGTGTACCGCGTTTTCGCCAAACCTGCTGCGGATATGATCCATAGCCTGATACAGGCGAATATTCTCTACCGTATCGCTAAACAGGTCAATCTGGTATTGCCCCTGTACCAGGTGACTAAGCCGCACCCCAAGCAAGCGTACCAGCTGGCGACGGTCGTATATTTTTTTAAAAAGCTCTTTAGCGGTTTTGAGCAGTACATCGTCTGACGAGGTATAGCCGATAACTGTTTGCCTCAGCTCGGTATTGAAATCGGCATAGCGCAGCTTAATGGTTACGCAGCCGCACAATTTTTTTTGCTGCCTGAGCTGAAAACTCAGTTTCTCGGTCATGCGCACCAGTTCGCGGTGCAAAAACTGCACGTCGATGGTGTCGTTCTCAAAGGTTTCTTCGGTACCTATACTTTTTTGTTCGGAATAAGGCACCACCGGACTTTCATCAATACCGTGTGAGCGGCGATGCATCTCGACGCCCTGCTTACCAAAGCGGCTCTGCATCATGGGCATGGGTATCTCACTTAAAATCCGGATAGTACTCACTCCCATCTGCCGCAAAAGCGACGAGGTTTTTTCGCCAACACCCGGCAGTTTCCTCACCACAAGGGGCGCCAGGTATTCACGTTCGGCACCAAAATCAACCACCGCCTGCCCGTTCGGTTTGCTTTCATCAGTAGCCACCTTTGACAATAATTTATTAGACGCCAGGGCATAAGATACAGGCAGGCCAATTTGTTTGATGATGCGCTGCTTTAATTCGCTCATGAACTGGTTGCAGCCAAAGTACCTGTCCATACCGGTGAGATCTGCATAAAACTCATCAATGCTGGCTTTTTCATACAAGGGTACCTGCTCACGAATAATCTCGGTAACATCGCGCGAAAGCTGGCTGTAGCGGTCAGGGTCGCCGTTTACAATTTCGGCAGCAGGGCAAAGGCGCCGTGCTATTTTCATGGGCATGGCCGTATGTACCCCAAAAGCCCGGGTTTCATAACTGCAGGAAGCTACTATGCCCCTATCGCTGAGCCCGCCAACAATTACAGGCTTACCTACCAGCTTACTATTATCTAACCGGGCAACACTCACAAAAAAGGTATCGAGATCAAGGTGCGATATAAAACGACGGTCGGCGGGGTTTGTCATATTGATTGTTGTAATACACTGCTAAATTACTAATATTTTTAGCAATTAACACACAAGCATCCACCAATTTTTACATTAATCCATTGTTAATGAGCTCAATAAAATACAGCAGCCTTTTTGATAAAAAAAGACATTAATAAAAAACAGCCGTTACATTGCTGTATACGGCTGTCTCTAAGTTAATATCCCTAATATATAACTTATTATCTTATCCCCTGCCCCCACAAGAGATATAGCACCTTTTTATATATCCAAAAATACGGGACATCATTAAAAAGGCAGGCAGGGATATTACGGAATAACACTACGGCAATTACGATATTATCATACGTAGTTTTACGCAGTTATATAGTTAGGGTTAATTATCTGTATTCCATTTTCGCCGGCAATTACCGCCTTGGTAGCCATTTGATAAAACAGGGAATGCTCCACTATACCCGGGATCATTTTTACCTGTGTATTTAATTGCTGCCAGTTAGGTAATGTTGCAAACTGAACATCGGCAAGGAGGTTACCATTTTCAGATATAACAGCGCCGTCTTTTTGATTGCTCATTCTGAGTTTGATAGCAGCATCAGGAAACGCAGCCTGAACCCGATCAAGCACTATTTGCAGGGCCTGGGGCAGTATTTCAATCACCATGGGGTAGGTTGTATCTAATCGGGTTACCCGCTTGCCCTCATCGCCCATTAAAATAAACTCGCTTGCCATTGAGGCCAGTACTTTTTCTGATGTATGGATGCCGCCGCCGCTTTTTAACGCGCTGAGTTCCTGATCAAACTGATCGCAACCATCAAAATAAATATCCAGATGCTTCACCATGGCCGACGATTTAACATGTAATCCATGTTGTTGCAGGTAAGCGTTTGTTTTAAATGAGGATGATACTAAAACAACAGACTGCGCCAAATCATGATCCTGCCTGATCATATCAACCAAATGAAATACGGTTGTTCCGGCCCCGAGGCCTATGGTTTGCTCTGCTTTAATAAATTTAAATGCAGCTTTTGCTGCCTCCAGCTTATAATCTGACATGGTATATGTTTTTTTGAGCAAGATAGCTTATATCCCTGCAATAAAAAAAGCATTGATGCCTGCCACGTCAGAAAGATAGGTAGCCATTGATGAAATTTTGCCGTCTGCTATTTCGCAAACAATAGCTACCTGTTCATCCAGTTCCAGATTTTCACGGCTGGCTGTATTATGAAGCGACAAGGTAACACCATGCAAACCATACAAAAGATGTTTTAGCTGAAATTTAACACCAAAGTGTTTTAACCCCTGTGCACGGGCTATAATGGCATCTGCGCCGGCTGCTCTGCCAGATAACAGGCTTATTCCAGGTAATGTCCATACGGCGTCCTCTGCTATTATTGACCGCATAACATCCCATTTGTTATTTTTTAAGGCATCGAGAAAAGTGTTGCCAATGGTGAACTTTTCTTCGTCAGTTGGCAAGTTGTTATTTTGATTGGAAGTTTTCATGATAGTAGTTTAGATATTAAGGCATCAAGATCTAAGGGTGCTGTTACACCAGCAGATAAAGCGTACCGGTTCTTTATATATGCGGCATCGTTATAAGCAACATGCACTACTTGTTGTTCGTTTTGCCAGGCTATAACTTTTAGCGGTAAGTCAAGCGCCGCCATTGGGTTTTCGATCATTACCGGCCCGCCGGCTTTAGGGTTACCGAACATTAAAAACTCTAAGGGGGCTATAATCTGCCCTGCCCTTTGCAGTTCTTCCTGCTGATCTATACGGGCATATATGGTTATATTATGTTGTTCCAAAGCTGCCTGCAAGCGGTTAATGGTTTCCTTTACGCTATATTGACTTTTACGAACGGTAACTCCAACGGGATTAGTCATGATCATGTTTTTAAATGGTAAAATACTATAAAAGCAGGCGGCAGCAACTTGTTTTATAAAACTCCGCCTATCACTATCAGCTGTAGTTTTCAAGCTGCTGCCCTGCTCTTGATTCAACATGTAATTAATAATTAAGCGGTTCGGCGAGTGGAAAATCAACCGGAATATCTGTTAATGCGTAAACGTAATTGGTAAATATCCGTACAATAACCAGGCCTATCAGATCCATTATTGCAGTTTCATCAAAACCGGCGGCATAAAAATCATCTAAGGCTTCCTGATCTGCATGGCCCTGGTTTACAGTTACTGATTTAGCTAATTTCAATATAGCATTCAGCCTTGCATCATTGGTGTGGCCCCTTCTTAAATCTAAGGTTTCTTCTTTGGTAAATCCATGTTTTATGGCTGCCAGGGTATGGCCTGCCAAACAGTAGGCACAACCATTTACTTCAGACACGATAAGGGCAATGGCTTCCCTTTCTTTCCCTGAAAACACACCTTTGTTAAGATCACTTTCCAGGTCAACAAAGCCTTTTAAGGCATTTGCAGAGTATCCCATAGTGGCGTACAGATTGGGTACTTTACCCATACGTTTTTGATATTGATCAAATATAATTTGTGAGTCAGCACTTACCTGTTCTCTGACAGGTACTTGAATAGTTTTCATTGTATTACGTTTTATAGGTTTTTTAATTATTTAGATTTTTGACGGCTCAGGTAAACCCTTGCAGTTTCGCTCATGGTTATAATAGCGCCGCCGAGTAGGGCCAGATCCTTAATTACCAAACGCCCACGGCCAGACAGGTATGGGAAACCCCACTGGTTATCTGTAAGGTGCGGCACCCAGCTCTCGGGCGTTGTTATAAGAAAAGACAGTGTACCCAACGTAACTACACCGATAAGAAAGCTGGCTATCATACTGGGTATTGGGGCTACTTTATAGAGTGCCACAAAAACGGCCAGTGTAACTAATAAAATACCGAGGCCTTTTGAAAAACCGTAAGTGTTGTTTTCAGTATTCCATTGATGATTAGCGGCTATCAGCTCGCCTTCTTTATTCATGTGTTTTTTATACTCTGTTGGATGGCTATAAAAGAACGACATGAAAGGGCTGTTGGCCACAAAGGGCACAATGCCGTCAGCTTCGTAAGTGAAAAATTTGAGTGCGCCTATCCAAAAGAATATGACTACGATTCCTAAACGGATAACCTTTTTGCCAAGTTGGTCGAGGTTTGCGATGGTATTAATGATTGAAGTTTTCATGATATAAATTTCTTATACAAATGTATATCGGTATTCAATCCTGTACCATGGACAATAAGGGCTATACCTTGGACAAATCTGCCACGATGGATATGCCTGTTTTATCGCGAAAAGACTGAGGCGATACCTGGGTTACCTTTTTAAAAAACCTGCTGAAGTAAAACTCGTCCTGAAATTTCAGGGCGTAAGCTATTTCCTTAATACTTTGCCGGGTTAAATGGAGCCGTTTTTTGGCCTCCAGTATTATTCGTTCCTGTATAAGTTGTGATGGTGTTTTTTTAAAATAACGGGTGCAGCGCTTGGTAAAATTATTGGGCGACATGGCCAGCAACTCCGCATACTCATTGGGCTTATGCAGGGTAAGGAAGTGCTCATCTAAAAGCTGCCTGAATTGTTCCATCTGCTCATCTTTATCTTTTAGTTCTGTGGGAGCTTCAATCAATTTCACTTTAATACTGCTTGATTTGGCCAGGAACAACTGCAGGTAGGCACGCAGCACAATTTCTGAAGGCGACGGCTGGCCAAACTCATAATCAATATCATTTAAGAGTTGCGCAAATACATCGGCATCATTACTGCCTAATTTAACACAAGGTTGTATATAAATATTATTAAACAACAGGCCATTGCAAGCTACCTCTGCCCTATGATATTCTATGCAGTAAAAGTCTGAATGAAACTGCAGCATTGTTAGCTGTGCACACCCGCTGTGCTCAATATAAATAGTTTGTAATGGGGTTGAAAAAAGCATGACCGGCCCACTATAATTAAATACACCAAAGTCGGCATGGTAAACTCCTTTGCCTTCCGGAATAAAAACAATGGTATACTCGTCAAACTGAGCCGGTTTGCTCAATTCTGCAGTGTCGGTATTTTTTAATTTAAGTAAATATTCTCCGGCTCTTGAAAAAACTTCCCTCATTTGTTATTACTGCGTTAATGCGTAAGCATTCCAAAAATAGTAATTATAAGGATGTTTAAGCTCACATGTAATAACAATGTATACCAGCGTTATTTTTACTAAGCAATTTTTAATTTCCAATCAACTAAGTACTGCCCGGTTTAGATTACTTACCCCTGCTGTTATAAATAAGCGGCTTATGAACGAGATAATCTTTTCAAGCAGGGTGGTTTTTTTTATTGGTGGCGTACTCAACATATCATCCGGCTTTTGTGGATCCGGAGGGTCATTAATGGCCTGCATTTCTTCTAAAATGCTTTCGCGTATGGCAGGGTCGCGGTTCACGATATCATCAAGCTCGGTAAGTTCATTAAAGGTTGCCTTGCCGCTTTTTTGGCGCTTGATCAATATGTCGAAACGATCTTGCGTAAACGTGCGTCGCTCTAATTGTTTATGGTGTTTCATGCTTACCTCCTGCTTGCACAATATTGCATCAAAGCAAATGCCATGGTTGTAAACTACTGTAGTACAGTAATTTATACACAATAACAATCTATGCTTGTTCAGTTTCGATACAGAAACCGTACGTTTCCGGTCAGTTAAAGTATAGCCAGTAATAAAGCTGATTAGCCTTATTGTTCATTTTCTTTTCATGAAAATTTTTCTCTATGTAAATTATTAATTTTATTATGTGCCATAATACAGACGAATGAGCATGAACCCTATTATTCAACAAAAGTATAATGTATCAATTGAGGGCAACCTTAACGCTGCAAACACTTTAGTGTTTGCAAACGGATTTGGCACTAATCAAACAGTATGGAACTGGGTAAAAGATGATTTCAAGGACGATTATCGCCTGATATTGTTTGATTATGCTGGCTCAGGAAATACCGACCCAGAGTATTATAGCCCTATAAAATATAACCATCTCAATACTTATGCTGATGATCTGCTAACTATACTGGCCGATGTAAATGCATTTGACGCTATAGTAATATCCCACTCGGTAAGTTCAATGATAGTTACCCTGGCGTCTATCCAAAACCCGGAATATTTTTCAAAACTCGTTTTTATAGGGGCATCACCACGATACCTTGATGATACCAGTAATAATTATACCGGCGGCTTTAACCAGGCCGTGATTAGTGAGATGTACGCAACCATGAACGCTAACTATTTTACTTGGGCCAGCGGATTCTCGGATATGGTAATGAACAATCCTGATATGCCTGAGCTTGTTGAGCATTTCACCTATTCACTTTCTGCTATCAGACCTGATATTGCCTTATCGGTTATAAGGGTTATTTTTGAATCTGATGTCCGTAAAGAGTTGCACAAACTTCATAAGGAAGTACTTTTGCTCCAATCGTGGGATGATATAGCCGTGCCTGCCGAAGTAGCTTATTACCTTCATGAAAACATTAAAGACAGTAAACTTAAATTTTTAAACTCAAAAGGCCATTTCCCCCACATAACTGCCCCCGATACGATTATAACCGCTATAAAATCATTTATCAGCAATTAGTAATGATCATCATTACTCCCTGGTATGGTGGCTTCCATAATATTTACATTAATGGTGTCGCCTGCATTTTTAAGTAATAAAATGCTATCGTTGCCGAGGTGCTTGAGGTGAAGTTTTTTACCTGCCTGATGATAACGCGCGGTAAGTTTACTGAGGGCCTCAATGCCCGACATGTCTGCAACCCGACTGTCTTTAAAATCAATAACCACCTCGGCCGGATCATTTAGCACATCAAATTTTTCATGAAATGTAGCTACCGATCCAAAAAACAGCGGGCCATAAATTTCGTAATGCTTTACGCCCTTATTGTCAACGTATTTACGGGCCCGTATCCGTTTGGCGCTTTCCCAGGCAAATACCAGTGCCGAGATAATTACGCCAATCAGTACGGCCAGCGCCAGGTTATGGAGCCAAACCGTTATTAAAGCTACCAGTATACCCACAAACACATCCTGCCGGGGCATTTTATTGATAATTTTGAAACTAACCCACTCAAACGTACTTATGGCCACCATGATCATTACGCCTGTTAACGCCGCCATGGGCAAACGCTCAATAACCGGTGCACCAAACAGTATGATCATGAGTATGGTTAACGAAGCAATGATACCCGCCAGCCTTGCCCTGGCCCCTGCCGAAAGGTTTACCAGTGTTTGCGCTATCATTGGGCAGCCGCCCATGCCAAAGAAAAATCCATTTAAAATATTGGCACTACCTTGTGCAATGCACTCACGGTTGCTGTTGCCCCGGGTAGCGGTCATTTCGTCAACCAGGTTTAAGGTAAGCAGGCCCTCTGTTAGGCCAACTCCGGCCATAATAAGCGCGTATGGAAATATAACCTGCAACGTATCAATATTAAACGGAACATGCGGTACATGAAACGGCGGAAAACCGCCGCTAACCGCGGCAATATCGCCTACCGTTTTGGTATGCAACCCAAACCCAAGCACTAAGACAAACACCACAATAATAGCCGCTAACGATGGCGGTACCGCTTTAGTAATACGCGGAAACACCATTACTATAGCTATGGTTAGGGCAACAAGGCCGGCCATCATTATCAGAGGCTGGCCGGTAAGCCAAACTTCACTTCCATTAACAACCGTTTTAAATTGCTGTAGCTGGGCCATAAAAATAATAATAGCCAATCCGTTAACAAAGCCATACATTACAGGCTGCGGTACCAGGCGAATAAACTTGCCTAACTTAAAAACACCGATCAATATCTGTATAACTCCGGCCAGCGCCACAGCTGCAAAAACATAATCAATACCGTGCGATTTCATGAGCGCGATCAAGACCACAACCGTAGCCCCCGCCCCGCCCGAAACAAGGCCCGGCCTTCCGCCAAATATGGAGGTTACCAAACCCATAATAAAAGCCGCGTACAAACCAACCAAAGGTGGGAAACCACCTAAAATGGCAAACGATAATGATTCGGGCATCATGGTCATGGCTACCGTTAAGCCGGCCAGGATCTCGTTTTTGTAGTTTATTTTTTGAGAAAAATCAAATAGTTTAAGATCAGCCTTCATTAATGAGGGGTTATGTACATTATTTAGGCGTCAGCACCTGATACTTGCCCGTTTGCAGCGGCAAAGATAAAAAATCAATCCGGCTGCTGATCTTAAAAGAACCTGTCTTCAAGAAAATCAATTTTAAATTTAAGCGTTAGTATTTGGCTAAAGCCGGGTCTATTGCCTTTTTAAACCGTTGGCTAAAGCCAACGGCAATAAGCTTTTATTTTATTGAAGCGTTTTTCCAATTCATTGCCGTTCCATAAATGGAACGGGCCAGCAATAAAACACTAAGGTTTTAGCCGGAATAATTTGAGAGCCCTTAAATGCGATTTTCCTAAGTTTGCCTTAATTTAATTCATAGTCCTTACAATCCGTGCTTTATAAATGCTTGGTGTGGTACCTTCAATTTTGCGAAAAGCCCGGCTAAAATAATGCTGGTTGTTAAAGCCTGCTTTAAAACAGGCATCGGCAATACTGCAGTATGGGTTTTGCAGAAACTGCTTGGCCAGGTGTATCCTCTCCTTAATAATATAATCAACCGGCGAAACGCCAAGCTCACACTTAAAAGCCCTGAAAAAACTGGCTTTACTCATATAAGCCATCTGACTTAGCGTATCTATACTTAACTTTTCGGTGAGGTGAGCTTTAATGTATTGCAAAATATAAGCAAACCTGTTTCCTGCCGATAGCTGGTTCAAATTATCTTTGATCACATGCAGATTTTGCATCTGCATAATACGAATCAGTAGTTCTTTCAGCGTTAAATTGGCCAGCACATCTTTAGTTAATACATCGCCCGTGCTAATGCTGATGAGTTTATTGATTAGCTGAGCCAGTTCATAATTATTAAAAAAATGAAACTGCTGATAGTTAAGCTGCCAAAGCTCGTTGTTGGCACGCGGATAGTTTTCATTCAAAAAATCAAGCGTACCGCAAATTTCCTGCTGATTAATGGCCAGAGCAGTGCATTGCGAAGGATTTGTTTGTGATGCCTCCGGAAAGTCGATGGTCATGGTTACGTTGGGTGGTACAATAACTGTTTCGCCGGGTAAATAATCAAAGCCTGGTTTATCAAATAAATGCATCACTTTTTTGCCCCTTAACATACTGGTGATTACCAGGTCGGTAAAAGTGAGGGGTACCAATTCGCTGCGCTCATAGGTTTCGTAAATATTAAGCTCACACTGATTTAAGGTATAAGCTTTACGATTCTCTACCAGTGTGCGCAGCTCTTTTTTACCACTGAGATTAAAAGGCGATACCAGGTTTTTCTCATTCATAAAAGGCCTATTTTATAACAAGTTAGGTATAGTTTGGCATACTTTATAATTCGTGCTAAAAAATGGAATAATAGTGCAAGCAATTGATAGCATTGTGCAAAAGAGTTACAATACAGATCAGTAACTTGGTATTACCAATTAAACTTAAAAACATTTTTATGAGCGTAGCACAAAAGCCCATCTTTAAAGACAGGTACGACAATTTTATTGGCGGCAAGTTTGTACCACCGGTTAAAGGAGAATATTTTGATAATATATCGCCCATTGACGGTAAACCTTTTACAAAGGCGGCCCGGTCAACCAAAGAGGATATTGACGCTGCCGTTGATGCTGCCACCGAGGCCTTTAAAACCTGGAGTAAAACATCGGCTACAACACGTAGCAACCTGCTGCTGAAAATAGCACAGGTAATAGAAGATAACCTGCCCTACCTGGCTACTGTAGAAACCATTGACAATGGCAAGGCCATACGCGAAACCATGGCCGCCGACCTGCCACTGGTGGTTGATCATTTCAGGTATTTTGCAGGTGCAATACGTGCCGAGGAAAGCAGCATATCTGAACACGACGAGTTTACAGTAAGTATTAACCTGCAGGAACCGCTTGGCGTTGTTGGGCAAATCATCCCCTGGAATTTCCCGCTATTGATGGCTACCTGGAAAATAGCACCCGCCTTAGCCGCCGGTTGCTGTACTGTAGTTAAACCAGCCGAACAAACCCCTACCAGCATCATGGTGCTCATGGAACTTATTGGTGATATACTGCCGCCGGGAGTACTGAACATAGTAACAGGCTTTGGGCCCGAAGCCGGAAAGCCGCTGGCTACATCATCTAAAATAAGTAAGGTTGCCTTTACCGGCGAAACCACAACCGGTCGCCTTATTATGCAATACGCGTCAGAAAACCTGATTCCGGTAACTATGGAGTTGGGCGGCAAATCGCCCAATATATTCTTCGAATCGGTAGGCGATGCCGACGATGAGTTTTTTGACAAAGCAGTTGAAGGAGCCGTATTATTTGCTCTTAATCAGGGCGAGGTATGTACCTGCCCATCACGTATGCTGGTTCATGAAAACATATATGACAAATTTATGGAACGGGTAATAGCCCGCACCAAGGCCATTAAAATGGGCAACCCGCTTGATTCAAATACCATGATGGGTGCGCAGGCCTCCAATGATCAGTATGAAAAAATACTGAGCTATCTGGACATTGGCAAAAAAGAAGGTGCCGAGGTGCTTACCGGCGGCGATGCTCAAAAACTGAGCGATGATTTGGGAGGTGGCTATTATATTCAGCCTACTATATTTAAGGGCCATAACAAGATGCGTATTTTTCAGGAAGAGATATTTGGCCCCGTAGTATCTGTAACCACCTTTAAAACTACCGAAGAAGCCATTGAAATTGCCAACGATACCCTGTACGGTTTAGGTGCCGGCGTTTGGACCCGCGATGCCCACGAAATTTACCAGGTACCTCGTGCTATACAAGCCGGCCGGGTTTGGGTAAACTGCTACCACGCCTACCCTGCCCACGCACCTTTTGGTGGTTACAAAAAATCGGGTTTTGGCAGGGAGAACCATAAGATGATGCTCAACTACTATCGCCAGACAAAAAACATGCTGATCTCTTATAACAAAAACAAATTAGGCTTCTTTTAGCCTGTAATTAAAGGTTGCTGCAAATGTATTGGGTATTTGCAGCGCCTTTATCAATTTAAACTAACATGACCAAAAGAGTTTCCATTACACCCGCGGCCGAAAAGGTGATAGATGAATTACGCGGCAGGTTTGGTGAATTGATGTTTCATCAAAGCGGCGGTTGTTGTGATGGCTCATCACCCATGTGCTTTGAAAAAGGCGAGTTTAAAATTGGCAGCAGCGATGTTAAAATTGGCGATATATACGGCTGCGAATTTTTCATGAGTATTGACCAGTTTGAGTATTGGAAACATACCCACCTTACACTTGATGTAACCCCGGGCCGGGGCTCCAGTTTTTCATTAGAGATCCCTATGGGAATCCGTTTTATTATCCGGTCGAGGTTATTTACCGATGAGGAATCAGGCAGCCTTGAACCTGTGGTATATTTTGAATCCTAACACTGGGCGCTCCCAGTTAAATATTCAAATTTGTTCTTAATTTTAGTCCCGCATGTATAATAACACCGCATGCATCCTGCTAAATGAAAGAAACAGAAAAAAAGCTTGTCTTTGATACTTTGCTAAAACAATATATCAACTTTGGGTTGCCTACAGAGGGCATTGATGACAAGACCGATTTCACCATTCATAATTTAAAGGACATCCACCTGGAGCTACCCTTTAAATCGCCGGTGTTCAGGCCAAATTTCTTTTCTTTTGTGTTTGTAAAGGATGGGCAGGGTAAATACACTACGGATGATCTGAACTTTGATACCATACCTGGCACTATATATTTCACCAATCCGGGTCACTATAAATCGCACGAGTGGTTTGATATTCAGGAAGTTTACCTTATTACCCTTAGCGAATCATTTTTAAAGGAGAATGTTCACCCCGATATTTTTGAAGAGTTTCCATTTCTGCTGGCCGAAACCGTTCACCCAAGGGTATTATCGCCCGAGGCATTTTTTGAATTTGAGCAGCTATACCTGCAAATAAACAAGGAGTATGTTTCAAACAGCCCTTACCGTAACCGGCTTATAGGTAATTTATTTGTGGTGTTGCTGTTAAAGATCAAGGAATACTTCTGGAAGGACTATAATCCTATTTACGAAGGTAACCGGAGCTCGCAAATTGTTAAAACCTTTAAACGCACGCTTGAGCAACATTACCGCGACCTGAGCAACGGTAAAGTACACCAGGCTTTCAGGGTGCAGGATTATGCCGATGAACTAAACCTGCACCCCAACTACCTGAGCAATGTAATTAAAAGTAAAACAGGTAAACCCATAGGCACCTGGATAGCCGAAAAAACCATTGCCGAAGCCAAATCCCTGCTGCAAAATTCTTCAACCTCTATCAAGGAAATCGCCTTTCGTTTGGGTTTTTCGGAAGCCAGCCACTTCAGTAATTACTTTAAAAAATATACAGATACCTCCCCCGTTTTGTATCGGAAGCAGCATGGCACCGCCGCATCTTAGATATTTGCATGTAATGCTTTGATATCTGTACTTTTTGGGTTGCGTTAAACCTGACCTTTGTTATATCAAAACAACAAAGAAAAAAACCATGAAAACGCTATCAGAAAAAGTAATCTTAGTAACCGGAGCCTCAAAAGGTATTGGAGCTGCAGTAGCCAAAAAAGTAGCAGGTGAAGGTGCTAAAGTAATTATTAACTATGCAGGCAGCCA
>Ga0247742_10000171_pt1 | contig 56534 bp, 47 predicted proteins | sample UWRJL208509C2_FD_180944 | JGI IMG/M metagenome (GOLD analysis project Ga0247742, IMG submission 180944) | Plant litter microbial communities from Arlington Agricultural Research Station in Wisconsin, United States - UWRJ-L208-509C-2 | ecosystem: Environmental > Terrestrial > Plant litter >...
GGTGCTGGAAAACCGGCACTGCCTATGACGAAATGGCTTACTTACAGGTTTTAATGCGGCGCGGATCAACGTTAATAGAGCCGCCGATGGAGGTCGTCACCGATTGACGGAGAGGCTCAGGGCGTGATAGGGGCGGGTGGATCAAGATCAAAAGCGCGGCGAGCTGACACTCGGCCTGTTTGGGTGTACGCAATTGCTGCGAATGTCCCCAATCCCTGTGGGAGCTGCGGCGGCCTAACAGCCGACCTGTCGCTGACGGCTGTACACCGCTCCCACATTTTTGATGCTGAGTACGGCTTACTGGCGGGGCTGTGCAGAATTGTGGAAAACAAATTCCAGCACCTCCCAAAGCGCGACATAAAGCCGCTGCAAATGGCTGTTTTTCCACAGTTTTGACTTGTCCCCGTTTGCTGTGGAGCCGGCTGTGGGTAACGTGGGAGTAGCTGGCTGAGCGCCTTTGAAACCGTGGCCTGTAGCGGTGTGATTGTTTTTTGATCAGGTGCTTTTCTGCAAACAAGCGGGCCGATTGTCAACCTTTTTTATGCGGGCAACTGCCCAGCGAAAATGCATTGGACAGCCTGTGGATAAGTCTGTGGTTAAACTCTGGAAAGACTCGGCTGAGGGCCGTCGTTGCTGGCCTGGAGCCATCGGCCATTTGACCGGTTGGTCGCCCGACAAGGCATGAGCGGCACAGTGAGGGTCTGAGGGTCAAGCGAAAAACTTTGCAAACCGCGCGCAAAGCCTTGCGCACAGCGGCTTTCAGCTTTTCCACTTGCCCCCGGAATGTGTGGATGGGGCTGTGGATAACGTGCGTGCACATGGCTGCAAGCCACGGCGGACAAGGTGTTCGGCGAGTTGATTGTTTTTTGATCATGTTGGGTCAGTCTCTGCATCTCGTGGTTGCCGCTGAGAGGCGGGCCGGGCATGCTGCAAGGCGATTTCTATCCCACTGGCTGAAGCCCAGCCGAAGCAAGGAGAACACGATGTCCAACACCCTGTTTATCACCGGCGCGACGTCCGGTTTTGGTGAAGCCTGTGCCCGACGGTTTGCCGAGGCGGGCTGGAAACTGGTGCTGACCGGTCGTCGTGAAGAACGCCTCAATGCGCTGTGCGCCGAGCTGTCGAAGCAGACTGAAGTGCATGGCCTGGTGCTGGACGTGCGTGACCGCAAGGCCATGGAGGAAGCGATCGCTAACCTGCCGCCATCCTTCGCCACGCTGCGGGGCCTGATCAACAACGCCGGCTTGGCCTTGGGTGTGGACCCGGCGCCCAAGTGCGACCTCGACGATTGGGACACCATGGTCGACACCAACATCAAGGGCCTGATGTACAGCACTCGCCTGCTGCTGCCACGCCTGATCGCCCATGGTCGCGGTGCCGGCATCATCAACCTCGGTTCCATCGCCGGCAACTACCCGTACCCGGGCAGCCACGTGTATGGCGCGAGCAAGGCGTTCGTCAAACAGTTCTCGCTGAACCTGCGCTGCGACCTGCAAGGCACCGGCGTGCGGGTCAGTAATATCGAGCCAGGCTTGTGCGAAAGCGAGTTCTCGCTGGTGCGTTTCGCCGGTGACCAGGAGCGCTACAACGCCACCTACGCCGGTGCCGAGCCGATCCAGCCGCAAGACATTGCCGAGACGATTTTCTGGGTGCTGAATGCCCCGGCGCACATCAACATCAACAGCCTGGAGCTGATGCCAGTGAGCCAGACCTGGGCTGGGTTTGCGATCGAGCGAAACAAGGCTTAAGACGGTTAACGGCTATTCGCGATCCGGCTCGCTTCCACAGTCCATTGTAGGAGCGAGCCTGCTCGCGAAAGCGATGTGTCCCTCAGCGCAGGTATTCAATCAGCCCGTGATAGCAGGTCGCCAAGTGATAGGGCGTGGTCGATGGCATGTCCCAACGGCTGACTTCACCGTCCGGGTCGCGGCATTCGTACCAGCCCTGCGCGTGCAGAAAGCGCTGTTGCAACGCCTGCAACTGCCGCAGCACCGCTGCCTCGCTATCGGGCCGCAAGGTCAGCGCCCGAAGGTACTCGGCTTGGGCCCAGATGCGTTGCGTCGCGTCCTTGGCCTGGCCATTCACGTCCAGCGTTGCCCGTACCGCACCTGAGGCTTGCTCGACGCCCAGGCGTTCGGTGAGCGCAAACGTGCGGTCCAGGGATTCGTGCAGTGGCGTACCGCGCAGTAGCGACGATGATTCCAGCAGGAAGTACCACTCGAACTGATGCCCCGGTTCAAACCAGTTATCCACAGCCCCCAGCGGTTTTTCCATCAACACCCCGTGTTGCGGGTCGATGAATTGCGCGTGCATGGCGCTGCATAACCCTGTCAGGGCTTCTTGCACCTGGGCGTCGTCACGCACTGCGAGGGTGGCGAGGAAGGCTTCGGCCAAGTGCATCAGCGGATTTTGCAGCGGTCCGCAACCCAAGGCCTGCCAGTCGCGCTCGAGGTTGGCTTCGTACAGGCCGTCGCCCGTGGCAAAGCGTCGGCTGACCACTTCCAGCGCGGCATTCAGTACCCGTTCCACCGACGACTCGCGGACCTTGCCCCAGTAATGCGCGCAGGCGAAAACGATGAAGGCGTGGGTGTAGAGGTCTTTGTGGGTGTCCAGTGGCTGGCCGTCGGGGGCGATGCTGTAGAACCAGCCGCCGTGCTCGGCGTCGTGGAAATGCCGTTGCAGGGAATTGAACAGCGCGGCGGCCCGCACTTCAGCGCCCGGCACTTGGCCGATCAGGCTGGAAAACACATACAACTGCCGTGCACAGGCCATGGCGCGATAGCGCTGCGGCGGTAATGGCTGATGCGCAGCGTCCAGCGCTTCATAGGGCAACGCCAGCTCGGCGTTCCAGCCGGGGCCTTGCCACAGCGGCACGATCACGTCCTGGAAATGCGCTTGCACGCGGGTGAACAGCGCGGTCAGTTCAGGCAGGGAAGTGGAGCGGGAAACATGGGGCATTGGCTGGCGTCGTCACGGCAGGGGCGATTGCGCGACATGGTAGCAGGCCTGACAGAGGTGGTGTTTGTCAGGCCGCTTTCGCGAGCAGGCTCGCTCCCACAAAAACCGATCCCAATGTAGGAGCGAACCTGCGTGCGAAGACGCCAGTACAGGCGCGCGAAAAATCAGCCCGCGAGCAGCCAAACCCCAGTCGCCGCCGAAGCTGCGCCCGCCAGTCGAACCACTGGCGCCGCTGCCTGTGGCAATACGCGAACCAGCGCATAACCCGCCGCATGCAACGCCGCGGTCGCCGCCACGAAGCCAGCGGCATAGGCCCAAGGGCTCGACATGTCCGGCAATTCCAGGCCGTGCGCCACGCCATGGAACAACGCGAACAACGCCGTCGCCCCTACTGCAACGGCCAACGGTGGACGCACCGCCAGCGCCACCGCCAAGCCCAGCGCCAGCACCGATGCGGCAATCCCGCTTTCCAGCGCCGGCAGGTTCAAGCCTTCAAACCCAAGCAGGCCACCGACCAGCAGGGTGCCGACGAAAGTGCAGGGCAGCATCCAGCGGGCCTTGCCTTGTTGCTGGGCGGCCCACAAGCCGACCGCGAGCATGGCCAGCAAGTGATCGAGGCCGCCAATCGGATGGCTGATGCCGGCGATCAAGCCGTTGTCGCCATGGCCCGGGTGGGCAAAAGCGAGGGCCGGGGTCAGCAGCAGGGCCATGGCGCCCAGGATGCGTTTCAAAGTCATGGAGAAGCTTCCTTGTGGATAAGTTGAACCTGATCAAGCCGCGGTCAGCAGGCCTTGGCGTTCGATGAAGGCAATGATCTCGGCCAGGCCCTGGCCGGTTTTCTGGTTGCTGAAGACGAACGGCTTGCCGTTGCGCATGCGTTTCGTGTCGCTGTCCATCATCTCCAGCGAGGCGCCCACCAGCGGTGCGAGGTCGATCTTGTTGATCACCAGCAAGTCGGATTTGCAGATCCCCGGCCCGCCCTTGCGCGGCAGCTTGTCGCCGGCGGAGACGTCGATCACATAAATCGTCAGGTCGGACAATTCAGGGCTGAAGGTCGCCGACAAGTTGTCGCCGCCGGACTCCACCAGAATCAGATCCAGGCCCGGAAAGCGCCGGTTCAGTTGATCCACCGCTTCGAGGTTGATCGACGCATCTTCACGGATCGCCGTGTGCGGGCAGCCTCCGGTTTCCACGCCGATGATGCGCTCTGGCGCCAGGGCCTCGTTGCGCACCAGGAAGTCGGCGTCTTCGCGGGTGTAGATGTCGTTGGTGACCACCGCCAGGTTGTAGCGCTCGCGCAAGGCCAGGCACAGGGCCAGGGTCAGTGCTGTTTTGCCGGAGCCCACCGGGCCGCCGATACCGACACGCAAAGGTTGTGAGTTCATGTGCTTCTCCAAAATAAAAGGCCCTAGGAACGGAACAGTCGGCTGTACTGGCGCTCGTGGGCCATGCACGCCAGGGACAGGCCAAACGCGGCGCTGCCCAAGTGTTCGGGATTGATTTCGCTGGCGTCCTGCTGGGCCTGTTGCAGCAAGGGCAGCAGTTCGCTGGTCAGGCGTTGCGCGGCTTGCTGGCCCAGGGGCAGGGTTTTCATCAACACTGCCAATTGGTTTTCCAGCCAGCTCCACAGCCAGGCGGCCAAGGCGTCCTGCGGGCTGATGCCCCAGGCGCGCGCGGCCAGTGCCCAGCCGAGGGCGAGATGCGGTTCGGCCTGCTGGGTAAGAAAGTCGCGGGCGGCGGCGTCCAGTTCCGGCAGTCCGTTGAGTAATTGCTGCAACGAGTAGCCCATCTGCCGGCTCTCTTGATGCAATTCGCGGGTTTCCCGGCTGGCGCGATGTTCTTCGCTGTGCCGTCGTAGATCCGCCCAGTTCTCGTTGGCGGCCGCCGTGCAATGAGCGAGCAAGCGCGGCGCTTCGAAGCGGGCGAGGTTGAGCAGCAGTTGATCGCTGATCCAACGCCGTGCGCTGTCGGCATCGTTGACCCGGCCGTTATCCACGGCCATTTCCAGGCCTTGGGAATAGCTGTAGCCGCCAATCGGCAGCTGCGGGCTGGCCAGGCGCAGCAGCGCCCAGGCCGGGTTCATAGGCGGACGCCGAACTGGTGCAGTTTCGGCGGGTAGTTAAAGTCTTCGTCACCGTGCCGCGAATGGTGATGGCCGCCGCCGTAGGCGCCGTGTTCGGGTTGGAACGGCGCTTCAATGTTCTCCACCTTGGCCTGCAACTGTTCGAGCATGGCCTTGAGCACATAGTCGTCGAGCAGGCGCAACCAGCCATCGCCCACTTGCAAAGCGACGTGACGGTTGCCCAGGTGATAAGCGGCGCGGGTCAGTTCAAAGGCGTTGGCGCAGGTGACGTGGAGCAATTGTTCGGGGCGGGCGCAGACGCGCACGATGCGGCCGTCTTCGGCCTGTAGGCATTCGCCGTCATATAAAGGCGATTGGCCGCGCTCCAAAAACAACCCGATGTCTTCGCCCTCGGCACTGAAACAGCGCAAACGGCTCTTGCTGCGTGCCTCGAAGTTGAGGTGCAACTCGGCGTCCCAGAGGGGTTGAGGGTCGATTCTGCGGTGAATCACCAGCATCGGAAGGCTTCCAGCAATGGACAATACACAGGCTAGAGCAAGGGGCTTGCCAATCGGGCCGGATGTAGGAAAACCCTGTAAGAGCGTAGGCGGTGATTCTTGATGCTGTGGGATTTTGGGTGATGATGGTGCGCGGGTTTAATTGGCGCACCAATTTGAGGCTCGCCCCCGGAGGGTAATTTGGGGCGTGGGGGATTATTCGGTACTACCCAGGCCTTGCCAGTGTTTGAGGCCGATAAAGATAAAGCGCAACTGCTGGGTGATCTTGGCCTGTGGTGTGAGGTGATCCGGCAAGGCGTGGGCCGGCGGGTCGATGATGTCTGGCAGGGTGGCGAACACGCTTTTGACGATCAGGTCAGCCATCACGCTGAGCCCGGCGACGTCCAGGTGCTGGAGTTTTGGCATCAGCGACAGGTCTGCGGTGAGGTCCGAGCTGATGTCCTCGCGCAGCCGGCCAATCGCTTGGCGCACGGGCAACGAGCCACCGTATTGCTCACGGGCCAGGAACAGGAATTGCGAACGATTGGCCGCCACCACATCGAGAAAGATCCGCACCGAGGCGTCGATGATGCCGCCCATGACGAACTCGTTGTGCCGCACCAGGCGAATGGTTTCACGAAAGGTCTGGCCCACTTCGCTGACCAGCACCAGGCCCAGTTCGTCCATGTCGGCGAAATGCCGGTAGAAACCGGTCGGGACGATGCCGGCGGTTTTCGCCACTTCGCGCAGGCTCAGGCTGCCGAATCCCCGGCCACACTCCATCAGATGGCGGGCGGCGTCCATCAGGGCGTTGCGGGTCTGTTGCTTCTGTTCAGCGCGGGGCAGCATCGCGAGGGTGTGATCCAGTCAGGGACAGCGCTGCACTCTAGCAAATCGACTTTGCTGGCGTCGAACGGGGCGTCGGGGGATTTGCGGCGGGGTAATGCGGGGATGACGTATCAAGGCTTCAAACAGTCAAAAGCCCAATCCAGTGATTGGGCTTTTTTTCCGGGCCACCATGGGCTCAGCTCACAGCACGGTTGCGTTCGATCACACGGTCACCACCACCTTCGGCAACGGCTTGGCCTTGTGGGGTTTTGTCGTAGCCGTCTTCAGTGATCAGGCCTTTTTCTTTCAGGCGGTTGTTACCGTTTTCAGCAACGGCTTGACCTTGTGGGGTCTTGTCGTAGCCATCTTCAGCAACGGCTTGGCCTTGTGGAGTCTTGTCGTAGCCGTCTTCGGTGATCAGGCCTTTCTCTTTCAGACGACCGTTGCCATTGGCGCCATCGGCAACGCTCAAGCCTTGTGGAGTGCGGTCCGAACCATCGGCAGCGACGGTTTGGCTGAATACCGAGTGGCTGTCTTTGACTTGTGGAGTGGCTTGCTCAGCAGCAGGCAAGGCAAACGCCGAGCTGGCTAGCATCGAAAGGGTCAAACCGATCAGTAATTTGTTGTTCATGATAGGGGTGCTCCAGAGGAGGGCGATAAAGTGGGTACGAGGGCAATGCTACTCTCGATAAGTCGATATAAAAGTTCATAAACGCAATGGTAATAATCAACGGAATTGATTGTTCTGCAGGAAGGCTCTAGAACGGGCCTTTCAGAGGACCGATTTTGCACCGTGGTGGGTATTTTCTACTCAGCGACGCGACACAAAAGAGCGTAACCGGTAACGCATCATCGATGGCGGCGATGTAAAACCGAGGTTTTTTCCGGCGAAATCGGTATTTCGATTAAACCTGCGGGCCGTTCACCAGTCGTACTCTTCATTAAGGCCGCTTTCTGGCCTGTGCCTTTTCAAGCGTCGCGGTCTGGGCGCTCAGCTGTTATCTGGAGCCCTGTGCAATGACGCGCACTCGAAAAATTCTCGCCTGGACCTTCGCCACACTGGTCCTGCTCATCGCCATCCTGGTGCTGGTCATCGTCTTCTTCGATTGGAATCGCATCAAACCGCCGCTCAATGCCAAAGTCTCCGAGGAACTGCACCGACCGTTCGCCATCAATGGCAACCTGGCGGTGGTGTGGCGCCGTGAACTGGATGAAGGCGGCTGGCGCGCCTGGGTGCCGTGGCCGCATGTGGTGGCCGAGGACTTGAGCCTGGGCAATCCGGACTGGTCGAAGCAGCCGCAGATGGTCACGCTCAAGCGCGTTGAACTGCGCATCTCGCCCCTGGCGTTGTTGGCGCAGCGGGTGGTGATCCCGCGTATCGACCTGACCGAACCAAATGCCGACCTGCAACGCCTGGCGGATGGTCGCGCCAACTGGACCTTTCAGTTCGATCCGAAAGACCCGAACGCCGAACCCTCGAACTGGGTGGTGGACATCGGCGCCATCGGTTTTGACAAGGGCCACGTAACCCTTGATGACCAGACCCTCAAGACCCAACTGGACCTGCTGATCGATCCGCTCGGCAAGCCGATTCCGTTCAACGAGATCGTCGGTGAAAAAGCCGCCAAGAAAGCCCAAGAGCAAGGCGCTGCACCGCAGGATTACGCCTTCGCCCTCAAGGCCACCGGCCAATACCACGGCCAGAAGCTCAGCGGCTCCGGCAAAGTCGGCGGACTGTTGGCCCTGCAAGACGCCAGTAAGCCATTCCCGTTGCAAGCTCAGGCCAAGATTGCCGATACCAGCATCGAGTTGGCCGGGACCCTGACCGATCCCTTGAACCTCGGCGCGCTCGACCTGCGCCTGAAACTCGCCGGCAGCAGCCTCGGCAATCTGTACCCGCTGACCGGTGTGACCCTGCCGGATTCGCCGCCTTATGCCACTGACGGCCATTTGATCGCCAAGCTGCACGAGCCGGGTGGCGCGTCCTTCAAGTACGAAGCGTTCAACGGCAAGATCGGCGCCAGCGATATCCACGGTGACCTGGCCTTCGTCGCCAGCCAGCCACGGCCCAAGCTCAGCGGCAGCCTGGTGTCCAATCAACTGCTGTTCGCCGACCTGGCGCCGCTGATCGGTGCCGACTCCAACGCCAAGCAGAAGGCCCGTGGCGGCGAGAGCAAACAGCCCGTGGACAAAGTGCTGCCGGTGGAGGAATTCAAGACCGAACGCTGGCGCGACATGGACGCGGACGTCGAATTCACCGGCAAACGCATCGTTCACAGCGAGAAACTGCCGTTCACCGACCTGTATACCCATGTGGTGCTCACCGACGGCCAGTTGAGCCTCGAACCGCTGCGGTTTGGCGTGGCCGGCGGCAACCTCGACGCGCAGATCCGCCTCAACGGTCACACCGAGCCCCTGGAAGGCCGGGCCAAGCTGACCGCGCGCGGGTTCAAGCTCAAGCAGTTGTTCCCCACCTTCGAGCCGATGAAAACCAGTTTCGGCGAACTCAATGGTGACGCGGACATCAGCGGCCGGGGCAATTCCGTCGCGAAGTTGCTGGGCAGTGCCAACGGCAACTTGAAGATGCTGATCAACGACGGCGCCATCAGTCGCGAGTTGATGGAGCTGGCGGGGCTCAACGTCGGCAACTACATCGTCGGCAAGGTGTTCGGCGACAAGGAAGTGAAGATCAACTGCGCAGCGGCCGATTTCGACATCAAGACCGGCCTGGCCACCACTCGGCTGTTTGTGTTCGATACCGAGAACGCCATCATCTACATCGACGGCACCGCGAACATGGCCACTGAGCAACTGGACCTGACCGTGACCCCTGAATCCAAGGGCTGGCGTCTGATCTCCCTGCGCTCGCCGTTGTACGTGCGCGGCAAGTTCATCAAGCCCGATGCCGGGGTCAAAGCCGTGCCGTTGATGTTGCGCGGTGCGGGGATGGTCGCGTTGGGTGTGATCGCGGCCCCAGCGGCGGGATTGCTGGCGTTGGTGGCGCCAAGTGGCGGCGAGCCAAACCAGTGTGCGCCGTTGCTGGAACAGATGAGGGCAGGGAAGGCACCGGTCACGGTCAAACCTTCCAAATAAAAGGGGCCTGGAAAGGCCCCTTGATCAGAACACCGCCCTCACTCCCATCGGGTTCTAAGAAATCCCTGTGGGAGCGAGCCTGCTCGCGAAAGCAGTCTAAAAATTACAAGTCGTTCAGGATGTCCGCCATATCATCGGCATGCTCTTCTTCTTGAGCGAGGATGTCCTCGAAGATGCGCCGGGTGGTCGGGTCTTTTTCGCCAATGTACTGAATGATCTCGCGGTAGCTGTCGATGGCGATGCGCTCGGCGACCAGGTCTTCGTAGACCATTTCCTTGAGCGTATTGCCGGCCACGTACTGCGCGTGGGAGTTTTTCGACAGCAGGTCGGGGTTGAACTCCGGCTCGCCGCCCAACTGCACGATGCGCTCGGCCAGTTTGTCGGCGTGTTGCCCTTCCTGCTTGGCGTGTTCGAGGAATTCCTCAGCCGCGACGTGGGCCTTCACACCGTTGGCCATGAAGTAGTGGCGTTTATAGCGCAACACGCAGACCAACTCAGTGGCCAGCGATTCGTTGAGCAGGCGCAGCACTTCTTCACGGTCGGCACTGTAGCCTTCGGTCACGGCACCGTTTTCGACGTGTTGGCGCGCGCGGTCGCGCAAGGATTGTTTATCAGACAACTGCATGTCGCTCATCTCGATCTCCTGGGGCTAATCCGGTTTGCGTCACGCTCTACGGGCGTAATCGCTACCTAAGGTGTGAGTGAGGCCGGTGGCGAAAAGTTTTATCGGATTTCATCCGCTGGCCATCGGCGCGACGCCCGCCTCGAATGGCGCGCTGGACTAGACTGATCGTCGGGTTGTCATCTGGTTTGGCGATGCTTGGCGGATGTCTTGCAACCCTGTCGTCTCGTCACCGACCACAAGGACGTTCACCCATGCCGCACAGCTGCGCGACGCGTTATCCCTTGGTGCTCGTCCCCGGAATGCTCGGGTTTATCCGCTTGGTGCTGTTCCCGTATTGGTACGGAATCGTGGCCGCGCTGCGCCGAGGGGGTGCGGTGGTGATCCCGGTGCAGGTGTCGCCGCTTAATTCCACCGAAGTGCGTGGCGAGCAGTTGCTGGCACGGATCGAGGAGATCCTGCGGGAGACCGGCGCCGACAAGGTCAACCTGATCGGCCATAGCCAGGGCTCGCTTACCGCCCGCTATGCCGCCGCCAAACGCCCGGATCGAGTGGCCTCGGTCACGTCGGTGGCCGGCCCTAACCATGGCTCGGAACTGGCGGATTACCTGCACCGCCACTACCCGGCGAACAGCGCCAAGGGCCGGGTGCTCAGCCTGTTGCTGCGGTTGATCGGCGGCCTGATGAGCCTGCTGGAGACCGGTTATCGCGGGCCGCGGCTGCCGGTGGATATCAACGCGTCACATCAATCCCTGACGAGCGAAGGCGTGGCGCTGTTCAATCAACGTTATCCACAGGGCTTGCCGGAGACTTGGGGCGGGCAGGGGCCGGAGGAGGTCAACGGTGTTCGCTACTATTCCTGGTCCGGCACCTTGCAGCCCGGCAAGACCGATCGCGGGCGCAATCTGTTCGACGGCACGAATCGCAGTTGCCGGCTGTTCGCCACGACCTTCGTCCGCGAAGCCGGACACTGCGACGGCATGGTCGGGCGCTACAGCTCGCACTTGGGCACGGTGATTGGCGATGACTATGCGCTGGATCACTTCGACATCGTCAACCAGTCCGCCGGCCTGGTGGGCAAGGGCGCGGAACCGATCCGCTTGTTTGTCGAGCATGCAGAAAGGTTGAAGGCGGCTGGGGTTTGATCAGCAGGCTGACTGCGCGATCCCTGTGGGAGCGAGCCTGCTCGCGAAGACGTCAGGTCAGGCAGCCCGAACTTTGCGCCCCAACACCGTCGTCCAACGCTCCGACAGAATCACCCCGCCGAGGGTGAGCACGCCGCCCACCAGGTGATACCCGGTCAGTTGCTCGCGCAACACCACGGCGGCAATCAACGCGGTCATCAACGGCAGCAAGTTGAAAAACAGCGTCGTCCGACTCGGGCCCAGGCGTATCACCGCTTGCATCCAGGCCAAAGGCGCGAGCATCGACGCCAGCAGGCAGGCGTACAGCACCAGCGGAATGTTCTGCAGGGACAGGCCTGCTTTGGCCGAGTACCAGAACAGCGGGAACTGCACCACCACCGCCACCAGCACCTGCAAGTACAGCAACACCAACGGCGGCAGCCGCAGTTGCCATTTTTTCAGCAGGGTGTTGTAGATCGCATAGGCCAGCGTCGCGACCAGCATCATCCCGTCGCCCAGGTTCACGCCGTGTTGCAGCAGCACGCTGAGGCTGCCGGACGACACCACCACCAGCACCCCGGCAAACGACAGTGCCGCCCCGGCCAAGGCGCCTGCGGTAAGGCGCTGACCCAGACTGGCAATGGCCATGGCCAGCGACATCAATGGCATCAGCGACAGGATGATGCCCATGTTGGTCGCGGTGGTCAGGGTCGCGGCGAAGTAGGCCAGGCTCTGATAGACCGCCATGCCCAGCACGCCGAGAACGACAATCTTGCCCAGGTTGGCGCGCACGGTCGGCCAGTGGGTGATGACCGGTTTGAGCATGAACGGAGTGAACAGCACGCCCGCCAGCAGCCAGCGGTAGAACCCGATTTCCGCAGGAAAGATCACGCCGACCGCGAGCTTGTTGACCACGGTGTTGCCGGCCCAGATGAAAATGGCTAGCAGGGGATACGCGTAGGGCATGGGAACAACCAGAACAGTGATGAGCGGCGATTATCCCCTGTCTGGATGAATGCCTATACTGCGATCCAGACAACTTGCCCCTGAATCCGGACACCATGACCCGCCACCACGTCGACTTGCTGGACTTTAAAGAACTGCCGGCCCCGGTGTATTTCCGCTACGCCGACTTCGATGCCCATCGCTTCGCCTCCGCGCACACTCACCCTTGGGGCACGCTCGAATACTCAGCCCACGGCGTGCTGCACATGGAGATTGGTGGCAGCCGTTTCATGTCGCCGCCGCAATACGCGGTGTGGGTGCCGCCGCACACCGAGCACAGCTTCTATAGTCACCAGCCGGTCAACTACCGCGCAGTGTGCCTGGCGCCGCCGGTCTGTCGCGACTTGCCGACGCAGGCCTGCACCCTGGCCATCAGCGATATTCTCAAAGCCATCCTCAAGGACTTTGCCGCCCGCGATGTGAAGATTCCCGAGCGACCCGCCGACGTGCGCCTGGCCGAGGTGCTGGTGGATCAACTGCGCCAGGCGCCGACTCAGGACTGTTATTTGCCCTACGCCAGCAGCCCGGGATTGCTCGGGGTGCTTGAAACCTTGCAAGCCAGCCCTGGGGATAACCGGCCGCTGGCGCACTGGGCGGCACAAGTGCATGTGAGCGAGCGCACCCTGGCCCGACAGTTTGTCCGCGAGCTGGGTATGAGCTTCGGCGAGTGGCGCCAGCGCCAGCGCTACCTGGCCTCAATCGAGGCGCTGGACAGTGCGCGCAGTCTGCAAGACATCGCCTTCGACATGGGCTACAGCAGCGCCTCGGCCTTTATCGCCATGTTCCAGCGCCAGGCCGGTTGTACGCCCGAGCAGTATCGGCGCAGCCACCTGGCGGCACGATGAAGTTGTAACGGCTGTTGTCTACACTGGATTTCGAGGCCGTGCCCCTCGGTGCGGTAACAAGGAGAAACTCCATGAAGATGTTGCGTGTTCCTTTGTTGATGCTCGGTTTACTGCTCTGCTCCCAAGGTTTCGCGGCCACGGCCCAACAAAACAAAATGACCACCTGCAATGCCGACGCGACCGCCAAATCGTTGAAAGGCGATGAGCGCAAAACCTTCATGAGTACCTGCCTCAAGGCTGCGCCGGCGGCCAATGATGCCGCGACCACGCCGCAAGAACGGATGAAAACCTGCAACGCCACCGCGACGACCCAGGCCTTGAAGGGCGACGCACGCAAGGCGTTCATGAGTGATTGCCTGAAGAAAAAATAGCCTCGCACAACAGGGGGTGGGCTGGTTGGAGCCACTCGCGAGCAGGCTCGCTCCACATTTGAATGCATTCCCCTGTGGGAGTGAGCCTGTTCCGGGCGGCGTTCCGACGATGAGGCCCGAGAGAGCACCGACGCCCCTACCAAGGTCGCCCCACACAATCCCTAGTGCTGGCCCCCGAACGCTGGCAGACTGCCCATCCTTTTACGCCGTTCGTTTTTGAGGCTGTATGCCAACGTTTTCTCAGCGTCATGTCTTGCTGTTGGTCAGTTGGGTCATCATTTTCGGCGGCTTGCTGCTGGTATTGCCGCTGCGCCTGTTGCCGAGCCTGCTGGCCGGCCTGCTGGTGTTCGAACTGGTCAACATGCTGACCCCGCAATTGCAGCGGCTGATCGAGGGCCGTCGCGCCCGTTGGTTGGCGGTGGCGTTGCTGGGCACCTTGATTGTCAGCGTGCTGGCGTTGATCTTTGCCGGCGCCATCAGCTTCCTGCTGCATGAAGCGGAAAACCCCGGCGCTTCCCTGGATAAATTCATGGGCGTGGTCGACCGGGCGCGGGGGCAGTTGCCGCCGTTCATCGACTCTTACCTGCCAGCCAGTGCCGCCGAGTTTCGCGTGGCGATTGGCGAGTGGGTGAGCAAACACCTGAGCGACCTGCAACTGGTGGGCAAGGACGCGGCGCACATGTTCGTGACCTTGCTGATCGGCATGGTGCTCGGCGCGATTATCGCCTTGCAGCACGTGCCCGACGTGACCAAGCGCAAACCCTTGGCCGCCGCATTGTTCGACCGCCTGCACCTGCTGGTGCAAGCGTTCCGCAACATCGTGTTCGCACAGATCAAGATTTCCTTGCTCAACACCTTGTTCACCGGGATTTTCCTCGCGGTGATCCTGCCGATGTTCGGCATCAAGCTGCCGCTGACCAAGACCCTGATCGTGTTGACCTTCCTGTTGGGCCTGCTGCCGGTCATCGGCAACTTGATGTCCAACACCCTGATCACCATCGTCGGTCTGTCGCTATCGATCTGGGTCGCGATTGCGGCGCTGGGTTACCTGATCTTTATCCATAAGCTGGAATACTTCCTCAATGCGCGGATCGTCGGCGGGCAGATCAGTGCCAAGTCGTGGGAGTTGCTATTGGCGATGCTGGTGTTCGAAGCCGCGTTCGGCCTGCCGGGGGTGGTGGCGGGGCCGATTTATTACGCGTATTTGAAAAGCGAGCTGAAGCAGATCCAGATGGTTTGATCTGCTAGAGATGTAGCGCCTGAACTGACGTCATCGCGGGCAAGCCCGCTCCCACAGGTTTTGTGTCGTACTCAGAAATGGCGAACGACTCAATACCTGTGGGAGCGTGGCTTGCCCGCGATGGGGGCAACTCGGTCTTGGATCAATCCATCGAGCCGTAACGCTTCATGGCCTCAATCGCCAGCCCGCTGCCGATGCTGCCGAAGATATTGCCTTCCACATGCCGGGCATTCGGCAACATTGCCGAGACGCTGTTGCGCAGCGCAGGAATCCCGCTCGAACCGCCGGTGAAGAACACCGTGTCCACTTGATCGACCCGCACGTTGGCGTCGATGAGCAATTGGCTCACGCTGTTGCGCACCCGTTCCAGCAAATTGTCGATGGCCGATTCGAACAGGGCACGGCTCAGTTCCACACTCAGGCCTGGCTCGATGCGGTCCAGCGGCACGTGGCGGCTGTCGGCGTGGGTCAACTGGATCTTGGTTTCTTCCACTTCCATGGCCAGCCAGTGGCCGGCGCGCTGGTCGATCAGCTTGAACAGGCGATCGATGCCGCCGGTGTCTTCGATGTCATAGCGCATGCTGCCCAAGGCCAGGGTCGACTTCTGCGAATACACCGAGTTGATGGTGTGCCAGGTCGCCAGGTTCATGTGGTGGCTGGTGGGCATGTAAGCCCCGCTCTTCATCCGGCTGCCGTAGCCGAACAGCGGCATCAGGCCTTGCAGGCTCAGTTGCTTGTCGAAGTCGGTACCGCCGATGTGCACGCCGCCGGTGGCGAGGATGTCGTCGTGGCGGTTGTCGTGCATGCGCCGCTCCGGCGACAGGCGCACCAGGGAGAAGTCGGAGGTACCACCGCCGATGTCGACGATCAGCACCAACTCTTCTTTCTCGATGGTCGACTCGTAGTCGAACGCCGCCGCAATCGGTTCGTACTGGAACGACACGTCCTTGAAGCCGATGGCGCGGGCCACGTCCACCAAAGTGTTTTCCGCTTCCTGGTCGGCCATTTCATCGTCGTCGACGAAAAACACCGGGCGACCCAGGACGACTTCGTCGAATTCCCGACCGGCGGTGGTCTCGGCACGCTTCTTCAACTGGCCGATGAACAGCCCCAGCAGGTCCTTGAACGGCATCGCGGTGCCCAGGACGCTGGTGTCGTGCTTGATCAGCTTGGAACCGAGCAGGCTCTTGAGCGAGCGCATCAACCGGCCTTCGTAGCCCTCCAGGTACTCGTGCAGCGCCAGCCGGCCGTAGACCGGGCGGCGTTCTTCCATGTTGAAGAAGACCACCGAGGGCAGGGTGATCTTGTCGTCCTCCAGCGCGATCAGCGTTTCCATGCCGGGGCGCAGCCAGCCGACGGTGGAGTTGGACGTGCCGAAGTCGATGCCGCAGGCACGGGCTGGGGATGCGTTTTTCATGTCTTTCGAGTTCCGGTTAAAAAACGGCCGCGCAGTGTATGTCAGCGCGGCGAAGATTCGAAGGCCGACTATCCGCTAAATCGCAGGTATTAGCGCCTTGAAAGATCGCGCGATGCCCCAAACTTGCTGGCATGGGCCTGGCAGCCAACCGACGGTCGCAAGAACCGCCGTCCGCTGCCGATAAACTTCTGATGCGCTGCCCGGTCACACCTTTGAGATCGGTCAATCCAAATGCTGTAAACAAGAGCATGCTGTACCTGGCTGCGCGATTTCGATAACGGATGGTGATTCCTTCGATGGACTTCAAAGACTATTACAAGATTCTCGGTGTGGAACCGACCGCTGACGACAAGGCGATCAAGGCCGCCTATCGCAAGCTGGCCCGCAAATACCACCCCGACGTCAGCAAGGAAAAGGACGCCGAAGCCAAGTTCAAGGACGCTTCGGAGGCTTATGAAGCGCTGAAAAGCGCCGACAAGCGCGCCGAATACGACGACTTGCGCAAGTACGGCCAGCACGGCCAGCCGTTCCAGGGCCCGCCAGGTTGGCAGGGGCGTGGCGCCGGCGGTTTTGGCGGTGGCCAGGACACGGGCGATTTTTCGGACTTCTTCAGTTCGATCTTCGGCAACCGCGGCCCCGGTTTTGGCGGCGGACAATCTCGTAGCGCGGGTCGCCGAGGGCAAGACGTGGAAATGGAACTTGGGATTTTCCTGGAGGAAACCCTCTCGAACGAATCGAAGAAGGTCACCTTCCAGGTGCCGCAGTACAACGCGGCCGGTCAACATGTGAGCAACACCAGCAAAAGCCTGAACGTGAAAATCCCGGCCGGCGTCGCCGATGGCGAGCGTATCCGCCTCAAGGGCCAGGGCGCACCGGGCGTCGGCGGCGGGGCCAATGGCGATCTGTTCCTGACCATCCGTTTCGCGCCGCACCCCAAGTTCGACGTCGAAGGCGAGAACCTGATCATCACCCTGCCGCTGGCCCCCTGGGAACTAGCCCTGGGCGCCGAAGTGGCCGTGCCGACCCTCACCGGCAAGATCAACCTCAAGGTCCCGGCCGGCAGCCAGAACGGCCAGCGCATGCGGGCCAAGGGTCACGGCTTGCAAAACAAGGCCGGCGAGCGTGGCTTCCTGTTCGTGCAACTCAAAGCGGTGATGCCGAAGAACAACGACGACAGCGTGAAAGCGCTGTGGCAGGAGCTGGCGAAGAAAGCCGCGTTTGATCCACGGGAACACTTCTGATCCGCTGGAACTACGGAGAACCTGACTATGAGCAGTCCCCTGATCGTTCAACTGGACATGGCCGCCTTCTGTGAGGCGAGCGACTTGTCGGATGTCTACGTGATCGAAATCGTCGAGCACGGCATCCTCGAACCTCAGGGCGCGCAGCCTAATGACTGGCGCTTCAATGATTACGAATTGGCGGTGGCCAAGCGCGCCGCCAAGCTGCGACACGACCTGGAACTGGAATGGGAAGGCGTCGCCCTGGCGCTGGACCTGATCGAGGAAGTGCAGCAGTTGCGCGCGGAAAACCGCATGCTCAAGCAGCGGCTGGGGCGATTGGTGGCGGAGTAGCAGGTAGGAGCGAGCCTGCTCGCGAAGAACGATAACGCGGCCGGCCCTTTCTTAAACCCTCTTGGGCAACACCACGGTAAAGGTCGTGCCTTCCTCAGCCGTGGAACTCACTTCCACACTGCCGCCATGGGCCACCACCACTTCCTTGACGATAAACAGCCCCAGGCCAAGGCTGGTGGTGGCGCTGCCGAGTTCTTCCCTGGCGCTGCGTACCAAGGGGTCAAAAATGGTCGTGATGGCCTCGGGCGCAATTGGTTCGCCCGGGTTATGCACGGTCAACACCACGTCGGCGTCCTGACCGCTGACCCTCAGGCTCACCACGCGACGCGCGCCGTGCTGCAAGGCATTGCCAATCAGGTTTTGCAGCAATTGGTGGATGCGCCCGTGATCCCATGAGCCCTGGGTATCGCCCTGAATCGTCAGTTCGGTGGTGCAGTCCGGCAATCCGGCGCACGCTTCGTCCAGTGCGGTTTTGGCCGCTAGCGCCAAGTCCATCGGTGCCGGGTCGATGGGCAAGCGGTTGCCCAGTCGGCTGCGCACCAGTTCCAGCAAGTCGCTAACCATCGCGCCCATGTGCCGCGCACCTTGTTTGATGTGCGCGACGTACACCAGCGCGTCGGGGTCCAGGCTCGCTTTGCGCAGCAACATCTCGGTGGACATGGTCACCGCCTGCAAGGGCACGCGCAGGTCATGGCCGAGGATCGCCAGGAACAAGTCCCGGGAATGATTGACCTGATCGGCGTAGGCGGCGGTGGATTCGGCGAGTGCTTCGTCGATGGCTTCGTTGAAGCGGATCATGTCCTGGAAGTACGCGATGTCCGGGGTTTGCAGGCTGTCGACCCACAGCCGGATCACGCAGGCTCGCAGGTGGCGGAACTCGGAGGTCATTTGCACCAGGTCGAAGCCGACGTTATGCCGCAACTCGCCATGGCTGGCCGCGGCCTTGTTCAGGCTCGGGGTTTTCTCCGGACCTTCGCCCTTGGCCTTGGCCACTTGCTCGCTGAGGGTCTGGGCGGTGGTCATGTCACGGGCGGCGGCCAGCAGGATGGCCCGGGCATGGTCGCGCAACGTGACGCGATCAAGATCTTCGTCCGGAGTCAGCGCGCGCGCGAACTGCTCCCACTCATCGACGATACGATCCGCCTCCGACACGATGAAATCGCTTAAACGCATGGACTAGAACCCCGGGCAGTTGAGCGAAATAAAGACCGCATCTTAGCGCCTTCATGCACAAGTAAACACTCATGAATGCCGGCGCCAAGTCCAGGGTGGCGGGGGACTCCCTGGTTTAAAACAGGAAGTAACGCTGGGCCATCGGCAGGGTGTCGGCGGGTTCGCACCAGAGCAACACGCCATCGGCCTTGACCTGGTAGGTCTGCGGGTCGACCTCGATGTTCGGCAGATAGTCGTTGTGGATCAGGTCGGCTTTCTGCACGGCCCGGCAGCCTTTGACCACGGCGATGGTCTTCTTCAGGCCCAGGGCTTCGGGCAGGCCGGCCTCCTGCGCGGCCTGACTGATAAAGGTCAGGCTGGTGGCGTGCAGCGAGCCGCCGTAGCTGGCGAACATCGGGCGGTAGTGCACCGGTTGCGGCGTGGGGATCGACGCGTTGGCGTCGCCCATCAAGCTCGCGGCGATGGCGCCACCCTTGAGGATCAGCGTCGGCTTGACCCCAAAGAACGCCGGGCGCCAGAGCACCAGGTCGGCCCATTTACCCACTTCGATCGAGCCCACTTCATGGCTGATGCCGTGGGTGATCGCCGGGTTGATGGTGTACTTGGCGATGTAGCGCTTGGCGCGGAAGTTGTCGTTGCCTTCACCGTCGCCCGGCAACGGGCCGCGCTGCTTTTTCATCTTGTCGGCGGTCTGCCAGGTGCGGGTGATGACTTCACCGACGCGGCCCATGGCCTGGCTGTCGGAGCTGATCATCGAGAACGCGCCAAGGTCGTGGAGGATGTCTTCGGCGGCGATGGTCTCGCGGCGGATGCGGCTTTCGGCGAACGCCACGTCCTCGGCGATGCTCGGGTCCAGGTGATGGCAGACCATCAACATGTCGAGGTGTTCGTCGATGGTGTTGCGTGTGAACGGTCGGGTCGGGTTGGTCGAACTCGGCAGCACGTTGGGGAAGCCGCAGGCCTTGATGATGTCTGGCGCGTGGCCGCCGCCGGCCCCTTCGGTGTGGTAGGTGTGAATGGTCCGGCCCTTGAACGCGGCGAGGGTGGTTTCGACGAAGCCTGACTCGTTCAGGGTGTCGGTGTGGATCGCCACCTGCACGTCGTACTGGTCGGCGACGCTCAGGCAGTTATCGATGCTGGCCGGGGTGGTGCCCCAGTCTTCGTGCAGCTTGAGGCCGATGGCCCCGGCCTTGACCTGTTCCACCAACGGCCCCGGCAGGCTGGCGTTGCCTTTGCCGGTGAGGCCGATGTTCATCGGGAACGCGTCGGCGGCCTGGAGCATCCGCGCCAGGTGCCACGGCCCGGACGTGCAGGTGGTGGCGTTGGTGCCGGTGGCCGGGCCGGTGCCGCCGCCGATCATGGTGGTGACGCCGCTCATCAGCGCTTCTTCGATCTGCTGCGGGCAGATGAAGTGGATGTGCGTGTCGATGCCGCCCGCGGTGAGGATCATGCCCTCGCCGGCGATCACTTCGGTGCCGGCGCCGATGGCCATGCTGACGTTGGGCTGCACGTCCGGGTTGCCGGCCTTGCCAATGGCGGCAATACGCCCGTCCTTGAGGCCGACGTCAGCCTTGACGATGCCCCAGTGATCGATGATCAGCGCGTTGGTGATGACGGTGTCGACCACGTCGGCGGCCAGCAACTGGCTTTGGCCCTGGCCATCGCGAATCACCTTGCCGCCACCGAACTTCACTTCTTCGCCGTAGGTGGTGAAGTCTTTTTCCACTTCGATCCACAGCTCGGTATCGGCCAGGCGGACCTTGTCGCCGAGGGTGGGGCCGAACATATCGGCGTAGGCTTGACGGGAAATTTTCATTCGTTCGCCTTGGAATTCAATTGAATTTGAAATCGTTCGTTGCGCTCACTATCGCGAGCAGGCTCGCTCCCACAGTTGACCGCATTCCAATGTGGAGGCGAGCCTGCTCGCGAAGGTGCCAGTGCAGACAACCTGTTAATCAGAGGTCACCCATGATCCGCCCGGCAAAGCCGAACACTCTGCGATGCCCGGCCAAATCCACCAGCTCCACCTCGCGACTCTGCCCGGGTTCGAAGCGCACGGCGGTGCCGGCCGGGATGTTCAGGCGCATGCCACGGCTGGCGGCGCGGTCGAAGGTCAGGGCGTCATTGGTTTCGAAAAAATGGTAGTGCGAGCCGACCTGGATCGGCCGGTCGCCGCTGTTGGCAACTTTCAGGCTGATCGTGCGGCGACCGACATTGAGTTCTATGTCGCCGGGCTGGATCTGGTATTCGCCGGGAATCATCACTGGGCTCCTTGCAGAATCTTGTAGTAGAGGGCGGTGGGCCGGTAGGTGCCGGCCGGGTCGCAAGCGTAATCGGGAATCTGCCCGGCCTTGGTGTAGCCCAGGGCGCGATAGAAATCTTCGGCGGGGGAGCCGGCCTCGGTGTCGAGGTAAAGCATGCCGCGCTTGTATTGACGGGCCGCCAGTTCCAGCGCCTGCATCAACTGCTGGCCGAGGCCGCGACGGCGGGCGTGTTCACGCACCAGCAGCTTTTGCACTTCGGCGCGGTTCAGGCCGTTGGCTTTCTGGCACAGGTTCAGTTGCACGCTGGCCTGCACCTGTTCGTCCTTGACCACCACCCACAGCAGCACGTTGCCCTGGTTCAGGTTGGCTTGGACCTCATCGAAATAGGTGCGGGCCTGGGTCGCATCGAGATCGGCCATGAAACCAACGCTGGCGCCGTAACCCACGGCGTCGAGCAACAGATCGATCAGGCCCTGGCGGTAATGCGCAAAGCTTTCAACGTTGACGCGACGCAGCTGGGCAGCGTTCATCGGGATCACTCCTTGTTGGCGACTGGCGGCTCCGCGCCGGGGTTGAGGGTCAGTTGCATGAACGTCAGGTCCAGCCAGCGGCCGAACTTGGTGCCCACTTGCGGCATCTGCCCGGTGGTGATGAAACCGATGCGTTCATGCAAGCGAATCGAGGCCGCGTTGCCGCTTTCGATGGCGGCGACCATCACGTGTTTGTCGCAGCCTCGGGCGCGCTCGATCAGCACCTCCATCAGCTTTGGCCCGAGGCCGTTGCCGCGCTGGTCGCTGCGGATGTAGACCGAGTGTTCGACCGTGTGGCGAAAGCCGTCGAAGGGCCGCCAGTCGCCGAAAGAGGCATAACCGAGCACGGCTTCGGCGGCGTCGACGATCACCAGGATCGGGTAGGCCTGGGATTGCCGGGCGCTGAACCACGCCTGGCGATTGCCGAGGTCCACCGGCTGTTCGTTCCAGATGGCCGTGGTGTTGAGCACGGCGTCGTTGTAGATGTCGCGGATCGCAGGCAGGTCGGCGTGCAGGGCATCACGAATGCGGTACGTCATGGCGCGGCCTCAGGCGATCGGTTGGTGGACGGTGACCAGTTTGGTGCCGTCGGGAAACGTCGCTTCCACCTGGATCTCCGGGATCATCTCCGGGATGCCTTGCATCACCTGTTCACGGGTCAGCAGGGTGGTGCCGAAGTGCATCAGTTCGGCGACGGTCTGGCCATCGCGCGCGCCTTCGAGCAGCGCGGCGGAAATGTAGGCCATGGCTTCCGGGTAGTTGAGCTTCACGCCACGGGCCAAACGGCGCTCGGCGACGAGGCCGGCGGTGAAGATCAACAGCTTGTCTTTTTCGCGGGGAGTCAGGTCCATCGTAGGGAATCCATCTGGGCAGTTTTATGAGGTTTTTGTTGTGTGGGGTAGGTCAATCAGAACCGATGAGGGGTGGCTCTCAAGTGCTCCATATTCTCGGCGGCACCGCTTCCCGGCCCAACAACTCAGGCCTCAGCAACCACCACAACGCTATGAGCCAACCCCGTGCCAACAACGCCTCGCTGGCCAGGCACCGCGCGACCAACAACCCCGGCAGTTGGGTCAAATCCCCCCGCACGTCATTGGGCAGCGAGCGACAGGTTTCCAGCAGTTCACTGTCAATCTCTCCAGTCACCAACAGGGTCGCAAACACCGGCTGTCCGTCCAGGCCAATCGGCGAATCGAGCAAGCCGTCATTCCCGACAATGCGCTGCCGTTCGTGCCAGAGCAACTGGCCGTCGCGCCGAATGTCCAGGTGCGCCTGGAAGTGCCCGAGGTCGAAGCGCTCGCCGCTGGCCGGGCGGCCAAGGGCGACCACGTCCCAGTAGAACAGCCGGGCGTCGCCCTGCAAGTCGACCGAGGTGCTGAGTTCGGCCTGGGCGGCACTGAAGACGATGGTTTCCTGGGGCAGCCATTCCAGGGTCGCCCCGGCGGCGACCTTCAGTTCAAGTGTCTGATAAGCGGGCCCGGCGGCGCGGTACCACTTGGCGGCGCCGGGGCTGGTGATTTGTGCCCAGGCGCCGGTGCCGACGCTGGCGCGGATGTCCAGCCGATCACCGCCGGCAATCCCGCCCGGTGGGTGGACGATGATGTGCTGGCACACCTCGGGACCTTCGGCGTACAGGTGTTTTTGCACCCGCAGCGGGCCGAGGTGACGGCGCAAGACGGGGCGAGAGGTGTCGCCGAAACGGGCGTAACCCAGTTCCAGCTCGGCGTGCCAACTCGGGGTGAACAGGGCAGTGGGAACGGTTGAATTCATGGTTTCTGATTATCGTCAGGACGCTACAGGTTAGATCGTTACCAGCCCGCGCACACCCTCGGCTTCCATATTTTCTCCGCGACCTTGCTGCACGATCTCACCCCGGGACATCACCAGGTATTGATCGGCCAGTTCGGCGGCGAAATCGTAGAACTGCTCCACCAGCAGAATCGCCATGTCGCCCCGGGCTGCGAGCTTCTTGATCACCGCGCCGATTTCCTTGATCACCGAGGGCTGGATGCCTTCGGTCGGCTCATCGAGGATCAGCAACCGTGGGCGGCTCGCCAGGGCCCGGCCGATCGCCAATTGTTGCTGCTGGCCACCGGACAAGTCACCGCCACGGCGTTGCTTCATTTGCAGCAGCACCGGGAACAATTCGTAGATAAAGGCCGGGACTTCCTTGGCCTCGGAACCGGGAAAGCGCGACAGGCCCATCAACAGGTTTTCCTCGACGGTCAGTCGGCCGAAGATCTCCCGGCCTTGCGGCACATAGGCGATGCCGGCATGGACCCGCTGGTGCGGCTTGAAACCGGTGATCGGCTGGCCTTCCCAGTTCACCGCCCCTTCCTTGGCGGGCAACAGGCCCATCAGGCATTTGAGCAGGGTGGTCTTGCCCACGCCGTTGCGCCCCAGCAGGCACGTGACTTCGCCGACCTTCACGTCAAAGCTCAGGCCACGCAGGATGTGGCTGCCGCCGTAGTATTGGTGTAGGTGTTGGACCTGTAGCATGGGAACTCCGTTAGTTGGGCTTCGAGCGGCAAGCTTTAAGCGGCAAGTGAGGACGGGACGGTGTATGGCTTTGCTTTTAACTTGCCGCTTGAAACTTGCGGCTTGAAGCTGACCGATTCACCTCCCCAAATAGACCTCAATCACTCGCTCATCGGCCTGCACCTGCTCCAGCGAGCCTTCCGCCAGGACGCTGCCCTGGTGCAGCACGGTGACGTGGTCGGCGATGGAGCCGACGAAGCCCATGTCGTGTTCCACCACCATCAGCGAATGCTTGCCGGCGAGGCTTTTGAACAGTTCGGCGGTGAACTCGGTCTCGGCATCGGTCATGCCCGCCACCGGCTCGTCGAGCAGCAGCAGTTGCGGGTCTTGCATCAGCAGCATGCCGATTTCCAGGAACTGCTTCTGACCGTGGGACAACAGCCCCGCCGGGCGATTGACCGAGGCGGTCAGGCGAATCGTGTCGAGGACCTCGGCGATGCGGTCTTTCTGCTCGCCGCTCAACCGCGCGCGCAAACTGGCCCATACCGACTTGTCGGTTTTCTGCGCCAGCTCCAGGTTCTCGAACACGCTCAACGCCTCGAACACCGTGGGCTTCTGGAACTTGCGGCCGATGCCGGCCTGGGCGATTTGCACTTCGCTCATCGACGTCAGGTCCAGGGTTTCGCCAAACCATGCCTTGCCGTGGCTGGGCCGGGTCTTGCCGGTGATCACGTCCATCAACGTGGTTTTACCCGCGCCGTTGGGGCCGATGATGCAGCGCAGTTCGCCGACGCCGATGTACAGGTTCAGATCGTTGAGCGCCTTGAAGCCATCGAAGCTGACGCTGATGTCTTCCAGGGTCAGGATGGTCCCGTGGCGGGTGTTGAGGCCCGGCTCGACGCGCTGGCCGTGACCGATGGCGTCGCGGCTGGTGCCGGCGTCCTTGTTGGGTTCCACCGGGAAAAAGGCTGGTTCGAGCATGAATTCCGCCGTTGGTGTGATTCTCATTGTTCGCCCCTTTTCTTCAGCAGACCGATCACGCCCTTGGGCAGGTACAGGGTCACGATGATGAACAGGGCGCCGAGGAAGAACAGCCAGTATTCCGGGAAGGCCACGGTGAACCAGCTCTTCATGCCGTTGACCACGCCCGCGCCGAGCAACGGGCCGATCAGCGTGCCGCGACCGCCGAGGGCGACCCAGACGGCGGCTTCGATGGAGTTGGTCGGCGACATTTCGCTGGGGTTGATGATCCCCACTTGCGGCACGTACAACGCCCCGGCCAGTCCGCAGAGTACCGCGCTCAACACCCAGACAAACAGCTTGAAGCCGCGCGGGTCGTAGCCGCAGAACATCAAGCGGTTTTCCGCATCACGCAGCGCCGTGAGCACCCGGCCGAACTTGCTCTGAGCCAGGCGCCAGCCGATGAACAGGCTCGCCACCAGCAACAGCACGGTGGCGAAAAACAGCACCGCGCGAGTCCCCGGCTCAGTGATGCCGAAGCCGAGAATGGTGCGGAAGTTGGTGAAGCCATTGTTGCCGCCGAAGCCGGTCTCGTTGCGGAAAAACAGCAACATTCCGGCGAAGGTCAGCGCCTGGGTCATGATCGAGAAGTACACGCCTTTGATCCGCGAACGGAAGGCGAAGAAACCGAACACCAGCGCCAGCAATCCGGGCGCCAGCACCACCAGGCACATCGACCAGAGGAAACTGCTGGTGCCGGTCCAGTACCAGGGCAGTTCGGTCCACGACAGGAAGGTCATGAACGCCGGCAACCCATCGCCCGAGGCCTGGCGCATCAGGTACATGCCCATGGCGTAGCCACCGAGGGCGAAGAACAGGCCATGACCGAGGGACAGCAAACCGGCGTATCCCCAGACCAGGTCCAGGGCCAGGGCGACGATGGCGTAGCAGAGGATCTTGCCCACCAACGTCAACGTGTAGGCAGAGACATGAAACGCGCTGTCCGGTGACAACAGCGACAGCAGTGGCAACGTCAGCAGCAGGAGCAAAATCACCGCGCCAACGGCGATCGTGACTTTCGGTCCGGCCTTTTGCGAAGCCGTGAGCATCAGGGGCTGGTTCATCAGTCGATCACCCGTCCTTTCAGTGCGAAGAGGCCTTGCGGACGTTTCTGGATGAACAGAATGATCAGCGCGAGGATGAGGATCTTGCCGAGCACGGCACCGATTTGCGGTTCGAGAATTTTGTTGGCAATACCCAGCCCGAATGCGGCGAGCACGCTACCGGCCAGTTGCCCGACACCGCCGAGCACCACCACCAGGAACGAGTCGATGATGTAGCTCTGGCCGAGGTCCGGGCCGACGTTGCCGACCTGGCTCAGGGCGACGCCACCGAGGCCGGCGATGCCTGAGCCCAGGCCGAAGGCAAGCATGTCGACGCGTCCGGTGGGCACGCCGCAGCAAGCAGCCATGTTGCGATTCTGGGTCACGGCCCGCACGTTCAGACCCAACCGCGTACGGTTGAGCAGCAGCCAAGTCAGCACCACCACGAACAGCGCGAACGCGATGATGACGATGCGGTTGTACGGCAGCACCAGGTTCGGCAGCACTTGAATCCCGCCCGAAAGCCAGGCCGGGTTGGCCACTTCGACGTTCTGCGCGCCGAACACCAGGCGCACCAGTTGGATCAGCATCAGGCTGATGCCCCAGGTGGCGAGCAGGGTTTCCAGCGGTCGGCCATAGAGGTGGCGGATCACCGTGCGCTCCAGGGCCATGCCGATGGCGGCGGTGACGAAGAACGCCACGGGCAGGGCGATCAGCGGATAGAACTCGATGGCTTGCGGGGCGAAGCGCTGGAAGCCCAGTTGCACCACGTAGGTCGAGTAGGCGCCGAGCATCAGCATCTCGCCGTGGGCCATGTTGATCACGCCGAGCAAGCCGAAGGTGATCGCCAGGCCGAGGGCGGCGAGCAGCAAGATCGAACCGAGGGACATGCCGCTAAAGGCCTGGCCAAGCAGTTCGCCCACCAGCAGTTTGCGCTTGACCTGCGCCAGGCTGGTTTCGGCGGCGGTGCGAACCCCAGCATCGGCTTCGACGCCCGGTTCGAGCACGTTCTCCAAACGCGTACGGGCCAGCGGGTCGCCGGTTTCTCCCAGCAACCGCACGGCGGCGAGGCGCACGGCGGGGTCGCTGTCCACCAGTTGTAAGTTAGCCAGAGCCAAACTCAAAGCTGCGTGGACGCTTTCGTCTTGTTCGCTGGCGAGTTGCTGGTCGAGGAATTTCAATTGCGCCGGCTTGGCGCTTTTCTGCAATTGCTGAGCGGCAGCCAGACGGATTTTGGCGTCGGCGGCGAGCAATTGATGACTGGCCAGCGCGGTGTCGATCAGACCCCGCAGGCGGTTGTTCAGGCGCAAGGTTTTCGGCTGGCCATCGACGCTCACTTCACCCTGTTGCAGGGCGTTGATCAATTCGATACGCGCCGGGTCGGGCTGCGCGGCCCAGGTTTCCAGGAGCTTGGCTTGCTGCACGGGATTGGCCGCGACGAAGTCTTCGGCGTCACCGGCATGGGTGGCCATCGGCAACAGCAGCGCGAGGGCGAGGATGAAGCGGTGGAGGGCGGTGGGCATTAGTGGTGTCCTGTTCAGCGGCGGCCGATGAGGCTGTGTTCGGCTTTGAATCGACCCCTCACCCTAATCCTCTCCCCAAACGGGCGAGGGGACTGACCGAGGTGATTGGTCGACATGCTGCGACCTGCAAAATCGAGCCGAACTCAAGCTTTGAAAAGCACGAAGATCGGCTCCCTTTCCCCCTCTCCCCCCTGGGGAGAGGGTTGGGGTGAGGGGTGGCTTTCAAGTCCTCACCACCACCCTGATGCCTCAGTTGCTCTTCACCGCATAATCCGGCTTCTTGTCGTTGCCCTGAATGAACGGGCTCCACGGCTGGGCGCGGATCGGGCCTTCGGTCTGCCACACGACGTTGAACTGACCGTCCGCCTGGATTTCGCCGATCATCACTGGTTTGTGCAGGTGGTGGTTGGTCTTGTCCATGGTCAGGGTGTAGCCCGACGGCGCGGCGAAGGTTTGGCCGGCGAGGGCTTCGCGGACTTTGTCGACGTCCGTGGACTTGGCTTTTTCCGCCGCTTGCGCCCACATGTGGATGCCGACGTAGGTGGCTTCCATCGGGTCGTTGGTCACCGCTTTGTCCGCGCCTGGCAGGTTGTGTTTCTTGGCGTAGGCCTTCCAGTCGGCGACGAATTTCTTGTTCGCCGGGTTATCCACCGACTCGAAGTAGTTCCACGCCGCCAGGTTACCCACCAACGGCTTGGTGTCGATGCCGCGCAATTCTTCTTCGCCCACGGAGAAGGCCACGACCGGAACGTCGGTGGCTTTCAGGCCCTGGTTGGCCAGCTCTTTATAGAACGGCACGTTGGAGTCGCCGTTGACCGTGGAGATCACAGCGGTCTTGCCACCGGCAGAGAATTTCTTGATGTTGGCGACGATGGTTTGATAGTCGCTGTGGCCGAACGGGGTGTAGACCTCTTCGATGTCCTTGTCGGCAACGCCTTTGGAGTGCAGGAACGAACGCAGGATTTTGTTGGTGGTGCGCGGGTAGACGTAGTCGGTGCCCAGCAGGAAGTAACGCTTGGCGCTGCCGCCTTCTTCGCTCATCAGGTATTCCACCGCCGGGATCGCTTGTTGGTTCGGCGCGGCGCCGGTGTAGAACACGTTCGGCGACATTTCTTCGCCTTCGTATTGCACTGGGTAGAACAGCAAGCCGTTGAGTTCTTCGAACACCGGCAACACCGATTTACGCGACACCGAGGTCCAGCAACCGAACACCACCGCGACCTTGTCCTGGGTCAGCAACTGACGGCCTTTTTCCGCGAACAGCGGCCAGTTCGACGCCGGGTCGACCACCACCGGTTCCATCATCTTGCCGTTGACGCCGCCCTTGGCGTTGATCTCGTCAATGGTCATCAAGGCCATGTCTTTGAGCGAGGTTTCGGAGATCGCCATGGTCCCGGACAACGAGTGCAGGATGCCGACCTTGATGGTCTCGGCGGCCTGTACGGTCCAGGTCATGCCCATGGCGGCAATGCTTGCCGAGAGTGTGAAAGCCTTGATCAAGCTACGACGCTTCATTGTGCGATCTCCGTGAACATTTGATTTTTTTTGATTGGCAGAGGCGGACTTCTGAAAGCTGTTTTGCAAAGGCTGTGCCCGGTCGGCAAAGGGTAAGGAAATGTCGTATTAGAGCGGTCGCGCCGATGGCGGGCGCACCATGAGGGGACGTGCGTGGGAGGCTGGTGCGACAAGATGCGCCAGATTGGGGCGCGGACTCGGCGCCCAACGCTTAAACCTGTGGGAGCGGGCTTGCCCGCGATAGCGGTGGTTCAGTCACCGTGACGTTGAATGTGCCGCCGTCATCGCTGGCAAGCCCGCTCCCACAGGTTCAGTGGTGTACTTGTGGTTTTAGCGACGGCGCATCAGGCCAATGAAGAACAATCCGCCGATTGCGGCGGTGGCCACGCCGATGGGCAAGTCTTCCGGTGCGATCAGGGTTCGCGCCGCGACATCGACCCAGACGAGGAACACGCTGCCGAGCAACACGCACACCGGCAACAACCGACGGTGTTCCGCGCCGACCAACCGGCGGGCAATGTGCGGCACCATCAGCCCGACAAACCCGATGGAACCGCTGATTGCCACCAGCACCCCGGTCATCAGCGAGGCGATCAGGAACACTTGCAAACGCACGGCTCGCGCATTGAGCCCGAGGGTCACGGCGGTCTGTTCGCCGGCCATCAACGCGTTCAGCGGCCGAGCCATGCCCAGCAGCAACACCAGCCCTAGCAGCACGCTGATGGCGGGCACCGCGAGCAATTCCCAGCGAGCCAGGCCGAGGCCGCCGAGCATCCAGAACATCACCGCCGAACTGGCGCGGTGGTCGCCCATGAACAGCAGCAGGTTGGCGATCGCCATCATCACGAACGACACCGCCACGCCGCACAGCAGTAAACGATCGCTGTCGAGCCGACCGTTGCGGTTGGCGATCATCAGCACCACCAGCATGCTCAGCAGGGCGCCGATAAATGCGGCGATGGGCAAGGTCAGCAAGCCGATAATTTCCCCGACATGCAGCACCACGATCACCGCGCCAAGGGTTGCGCCGGAAGTGACGCCCAGCAGGTGCGGATCGGCCAAAGGGTTGCGCGTCACCGCTTGCAGCACTGCGCCGATCAACGCCAGCCCCGCACCGACTAGCGCACCGAGCAACATGCGCGGCACGCGGATCAGCCAAACGATGTGCTCCTGGCCGGCGCTCCAGGTCAGGTCGCCGCCGCCGAAGAGCTGGTGCACAAGAATCCGCCACACCACGTCCACCGGCACCCGCGCCGGGCCGAAGCCCAGCGACACCACACAGGACACCAGCAACAGCGCGCCGAGGCCGATCAGCAGCAGGGCGTAGCGGCGTGTGTTCATTTACCGTGGAAACCCTTGGCCAGGGTTTCCACCGCCAGCACGTTATCGATGCCCGGCGTGGCCTGCACGTAGGGGATCACAATGAAGCGCTTGTGCTTGATCGCGTCCACAGATTGCAACGCCTTGTTGTCGAGCAAGAATTGCGCCTTCTGCTCGGCGGTGATTTCGCTGTAGTCGACGATGACAATCACCTGCGGATTGTGCTCGACCACGGTCTCCCAGTTGATCCGGGTCCAACTGGCTTCGACGTCCTCGAGAATATTGCGTCCGCCCGCCGCGTCGATCAGCGCCTGGGGCATGCCGAGGCGGCCGGAGGTCATGGCGCGGTCTTCGCCGCTGTCGTAGAGAAAAACGCGCGGCTTGTCCGCCGGCAGGTTTTTCTGCACAGCAGCGACTTGCGCCTGCATCTGGGCAATCAGCGCGTTGGCGCGGTCCTGCACGTCGAAGATTTTGCCGAGGTTGCGCAGGTCGTTGTAGGTGTCTTCCAGGGTCGCCGCCGGGCGCTTCATCACGAAGGCGCAGGACTCGGTCAGCTCGTATACATTGATACCCAGCGGTTGCAGGGTTTGCGGCGTGAGGTCGCCGCCGACGCGCATGCCGTAATCCCAGCCAGCGAAGAAGAAGTCGACGTTGGCGTTGAGCAGGGTTTCCACCGACGGGTACTTGGCCGCCAGTTCGGGCAAGCCGTCGAGCAGGCCTTGCATCTCGGGCGTGACCGACTTCCAGCCACTGACGCCGCTGTAGCCGGCCATCCGTGGCTTGAGGCCGAGGGCGAGCATCATTTGGGTCATGTTGATGTCGTGGCTGACCGCGTGTTTCGGCGCTTCCTTGAAAGTCACTTCGCGGTTGCAGCTTTGAACGGTCAGCGGGTAATGAGTGGCTTCGGCGAAGGCCTGGGCACTGCCCAGCAACAGGGTGCAACAAAGCAGGGAACGCAGATTCATGGTTGGGTTATCCAGGTGATTCGGGGGTAGCCGTGCAGAGGGTGTTCATCGATCAGCGCACGCACGCCGAAGACCTCGTGCAACAGGTCGGCGGTCAGCACCTGTCGTGGCGTGCCGCTGGCGACGATACGGCCGTGGTTGATCACATACAGCCGATCGCAGAATGCAGCGGCCAGGTTCAGGTCGTGGATGCTGGCCAGGGTGCCGATGTTCAGGCGCTTGACCAACTGCAGCAGTTCAAGCTGAAAGCGCGGGTCGAGGTGGTTGGTCGGTTCGTCGAGGATCAGCAATTGCGGTTGCTGGGCCAGGGCGCGGGCGAGGATCACCCGTTGTTTTTCCCCGCCGGAGAGGGTGGCGAAGGCGTGGTCTTCGAAACCGTTCAAACCTACCGAGTCCAGGGCCTGATTGACCAGGGCGCGGTCAGCCAGGGTGTCGCCATCGAACAAGCCTTTGTGCGGCGTGCGACCCATGGCGACCACTTCGTCGACGGTCAGGCCAAAGGCGTCGGGAAACTCTTGCAGGACCACGGCAATCCGTTGTGCGCACCAGCGCGCGGATTGCTTCCAGACGTTGTGGTGGTCGAGTTGCACCGCGCCGCTGTCCGGTTTGCTGAAGCGATAGGCGCAGCGCAGCAGGCTGGTCTTGCCACTGCCGTTGGGGCCGATCAAGCCGACAAATTCACCGGCAGCCACTCGCACGGAAGCGTCACGCAACTGGAACTGGTGATGGCAGTGGCCTTGGCCCAAGGGTGTCCAGGCGAGGTGGGTCAGGTTGAGCGAGGCCATGCGGGTTCCGTTGGGTGAGAGGCGCGATCTTACCGATACGTCGGGATCGCGCATCTCGGCTGTTTCATGATGAAGGTGAGGCGGATTCAGGTTGGCGCAGGAACCGCGAAAACAGCAGGCGATCCAGCAGCCACACAACCACCAGCGATGCCCCCACCAGCGGAAAGGCCACGGCCAGCGCCAGCATGATCACCACCCCGGTTTTCCAGGTCGGCAGGTCGTGCCGCAGCGGTGGGACACCGAGCTTGCCGTCAGGGCGGCGTTTCCACCAGATCACCAGGCCGCTGACCGAACTGAGCAGGATCATCAGGCAGATCAGCAGGATCACAATCTGGTTGAACGCACCGAACATTTTGCCTTCGTGGAGCATCACGCCCATTTCCGTGGCGCGGGCCACCGGGCTGTAATGTTCCCAGCGCACATCCGCCAGGACCTTGCCGCTGTACTGGTCAACGTGCAGGGTGGCGTCGTTGCGCGGGTCGTCGGCGAACACCGCGATGGTGAACACCCCGGTGGCGGTGGTCGGCGCGGTGATGCTGTAGCCGGGTTCGACCTTGCGTTGCACGGCGATGTCCTGCACGTCCTGTAGGCTAATGGTCGGCGCCGCTGGCCCGGCCTGTGCGCCGCCGTGGGCCATGTGTTCGGCATGATCGCCGGACACGGGCATCGGCGTGTTTTCCAGGGCCCAGGGCACGGTCTGGCGGGTGGCGGTGTTCAGGCTGCGCGCCTCGACGTCGGACTTCGGCACCTCATTCCACATCGCCGCCGGAAAGGTGTTCCAGACATCGGCGAAGTGCTTGCCCCAGAAGCCGGTCCAGGTCATGCCGCTGAGCAACATCATCAGCAACAGCGCGGCGCCCCAGAACCCGGTGACGGCGTGCAGGTCACGCCACAACACCCGCCCGCGACTGCTCAGGCGTGGCCACAAGATTCCCGCCGCCGTGCGACCGCGCGGCCACCACAAGTAGAGGCCCGAGACCACCAGCACCACCGCCCAACCGGCGGCGATTTCCACCAGCCGATCGCCGATAGTGCCAATCATCAGCTCACCGTGAATCGCCCGGGCGAAGGCTTGCAGATTGTTCTTCGCGTCCTGCTCGCCGAGGATGTCGGCGTGGTAAGGATCGATGAACACGTTCAACTCCTGGCCGTCCTTGATCACCACGAATTGCGCGCTGCGGTCGGCGGCCACCGGCGGCAGGTACTGCTTGATCGTGGCTTGCGGATACGCGTCCTTGACCCGCTTGAGCAGTTCATCGGCGGACACCGTGTGATGGCCGGCCGGCACGTTCAGCAGGCTGCTGTACATCACCGAATCGAGTTGTGGCTTGAACAGGTAAATCATCCCGGTCAGGGACAGCATGATCATGAATGGCGCGACAAACAGTCCGGCATAGAAATGCCAGCGCCAGGCCAGGTTGTAGAAGCTCGTCTTGGCTTCGATAGGGGTGGAAGTGCTCATCAGGATCGCTCCGCTTGGCGTAAATCTGCACGACACGATCAGCAGCCTGCGGCTGTCTTGTTGACCGTGCGTAATTCGAAGGCGGTGTTACGCTGCGATGGGCGGGGCGCGGCTACGGGCGCCGGGGAAAGTGGTTTGTCGGGCATGCCCCAGTTGCGGCGAGGGTGGGATGAAGGTGTGGGCGGGCGGAGTGTTGAACGCGACGAACGAAGCACCACCGCTCAGGGCCGGACAGTTGAACAGCAAACTGCAATAGCCGCACTTTTCCCACAATGCATGGTGCTCGGCGGGTGGGCAGTGTTCGGCGGCGGGTTGGGCGTGACCGGCATGCTCCATGGCCGGCATGTCCATCGACATGCTCATGGCCATCGAGGCGCGCTGATCCATCGGCATCGACTGGGAAATCAGTGGACCGATAAAGATCATCAACATGGCGAACAGGCTGATCCAGCTCCCGCGCGACAGATTCACTGGCGAGCGGAGGATCGAAGACCTGATAACCGGGGCGCGCATGGCGAGTAGCTCCGACCGCTACTGGGCGTGCTGGTGCATAGGCGCGCCGTCCGGCGCCTGCTTCTGCACCGCGACCTCGACCGTGACGTCACCGGCCTTCTCGAAATGCATCGTCAGGGGAAAGCGTTTGCCGTCGCGGAGCAGCTCACGGCTTTTCAACTCCAGCAACATCACGTGATACGCCATGGGCGCAAAGGTCACCTCGCCACCGGCGGGGATCTCCACGCTCGGTACCTGCTGCATCTTCATCAGATCGTTTTGCATCGTGTGCTCATGCAACTCGGCCTTGGCGGCGATGGGCGTATCGACACTGAGCAAGCGGTCGGCAGCGGTGCCGGCGTTGTGAATCACGAAATAGGCGGCAACGGTCGGCGCGTTGGGCGGCAGCTCTTGCGACCAGGGGTGGGCAATTTCCAGGGTGCCGGCCTTGTATTCGTGGGCATGGGCCAGGCACGCCGGCAGCAACAACGCGGCCACAACGATCAGTTTGTTCAACATGGCAGTTCTCCAGGGCGATTCAGGACGCAGGTCAAATGCGAGCAGAGATCACACCAGAGGCGAAGCGCGGGGGTTGAGGCTTGGCCATTGCTGGCGCGGGGTCGGGCTGTCGAGAGTGAGCGCCGGGAGGTGCGCATCGGCCTGGAAACGGCTGACATGCAACTGCGCCACATGCCCGGGCAACGCCACCAATGGCGCGGAACCCGAACAGCACCAGCAATGCTGCATGTTGGAATGTTCGTCGCTTTGCGGCGCTTTCTGCTCCAGCTTGCCCAGGTCGATCGCCACCATCTGGGTGCCGTTCGACGAACAGAAACTGCCCCACAGCAACTGCTCGGCGGGGGATTGCCCACTCTGCGCCATGGCCCCGGACATCGGCATGGCGAGCACATTGAACAGCACTGCAAAGCAGGCTATCCAGGCTATTGCGAGCCGTTGTCGTGACAGTGGGCGAGACATGGATCAAGTCCAGTGGGTGGGCGATCAGGCGCGGCTATTTAGCCTGATCAATGCCGATAAGTAAAAAAGCGCCGTGCGGTGTGGTGTCGCAGCGCCTTTTCACAGGAGTGTAGTAGCTTCTTTGGACGCAAGCATGTTCCCGCATCGGCGTAGACCGGGAGATCGCTATCGCGGGCAAGCCCGCTCCCACAGGGGGCGTGGCTGGCCAAAGGTTTTGTGAACGACGCTGAACACTGTGGGAGCGGGCTTGCCCGCGATGGCGGTGGGGCATTCACAATGGGACCATCGAACGGTTCCGGTCACCTGTACGGAGCCAACGCCGCCAACACCTCACCCACCGCCGAAAACTCCCGCGCCACCGTTGGCAGCACCGGCCGTTTCAATACCAGTACCGGCACGCCGCGTTCCCGGGCGACGTCGAGCTTGGGTTCAGTGGCGGTGCTGCCGCTGTTTTTGCTGATCAGGACGTCGATCCGCTGGCGTTCGAACAGCGCGCGTTCATCGTCGATCTGGAACGGGCCACGGGCGCCGATGACTTCGCAGCGTGCGTTGCCGGGATAAACGTCGAGGGCGCGCAGGGTCCAGAATTGTTCCGGGGGGATTTCGTGCAGGTGTTGCAGCGGTTCGCGGCCGAGGGTGAACAGCGGGCGGCGGAAGGGTTTGAGGGCTTCGATCAGGTGCGCCCAGTCACTGACGTCGCGCCAGTCATCCCCGGCTTGCGCGTGCCAGGCCGGACGTCGCAGGGCCCAACACGGGATGCCGCTGACTTGCGCGGCGGTGGCGGCGTTGCGGCTGATTTGCGCGGCGTAGGGATGGGTCGCGTCGAGCAGCAGGTCGATGCCTTCAGCGACGATGAACTGCGCCAGGCCTTCGGCGCCGCCGTAGCCGCCGACGCGCACCTGGCAGCGCAAATCCGTAGGCACGCGGCCGACGCCAGCCAGGCTGTAGATGTGCTGCGGTCCCAGGGTGCGGGCGATGGCCAGCGCCTCGGTGACGCCACCGAGCAATAAGATTCGCTTCATTGAAATCCCCCCGCATGACCGACAATCCCGCCCTGGCGATCGATCGCAAACACTTCGACCTGTACCTGCGCGGGCACCACGCTGCGGGCAAAATCCAAGGCGTGCTGGCACACCGCATCGCCCAAGGCAATGCCCGCCGCACTGGCCATGACCAAGGCTTGCTGGCTGGTGTTGGCGCCGCGAATACCCTGCTGCAACACCTCATCCGCACCGATGGCGGCGGCCCAGTCCGCCAGTTGCGGCAGGTCGATGCTGGAATGGCGGCTGTGCAGGTCCATGTGCCCGGCGGCGAGTTTGCTGATCTTGCCGAATCCGCCACAAATGCTCAGCTTGGCCACTGGTACTTTGCGCAGGTGTTTGAGCACCGCGCCGACAAAATCCCCCATCTCGATCAGGGCAATTTCCGGCAGGTCGTAGACACGGCGCATGGTGTCTTCGCTGGCGTTGCCGGTGCAGGCGGCGATGTGCGAGTAACCGTTGGTTTTCGCCACGTCGATGCCCTGGTGGATCGAGGCGATGTACGCCGCGCAGGAAAACGGCCGGACGATGCCGCTGGTGCCGAGGATCGACAACCCGCCGAGAATCCCCAGGCGCGGGTTCATGGTCTTGAGCGCCAGGTTCTCGCCGTCCTCGACGTTCACCGTGACCTCGAAACCGCCGAAGTAGGCCAGTTCATCGGCGAGCCGTTGCAGGTGTTCGCCCATCATCTTGCGCGGCACCGGGTTGATCGCCGGCTCGCCCACCGCGAGCACCAGTCCCGGCCGGGTCACCGTGCCCACGCCCCGGCCGGCGATAAAGCGAATCCCCGGTTCGCGGCTCAGGCGCACATGGGAATAGAGCAGGGCGCCATGGGTCACGTCCGGGTCGTCACCGGCATCCTTGATTGTCCCGGCTTCAGCACCGTCATCGCGCAAACGGCAGAACTCCAGGCGCATCTGCACCTGTTTGCCCTTGGGCAGGAGAATGTCCACCGCGTCGGCGTCGACGCCACTGAGCAGCAACCGCGCGGCGGCGAGGCTGGTGGCGGTGGCGCAACTGCCGGTGGTCAGGCCACTGCGCAGCGGCGCCGGTTGCTCGGCGGTTTCGTCACGCATCGAAGGGTTTCGTCACGTCGAGCAAGGTGATCGGCAGCGCCTGGCGCCAGGTGTCGAAGTCCCCGAGGGGCTGGGCCTGGGCGATGTGCACGCGGGTCAGCTCACCGCCGTGTTGTTCACGCCAGGCCATCAGGGTCATTTCGCTTTGCAGGGTCACGGCGTTGGCGATCAACCGGCCACCGGGTTTCAGCGCGGTCCAGCACGCGTCGAGCACGCCTTCGCGGGTGACACCGCCGCCGATGAACACCGCGTCTGGCGGTTCCAGGCCTTCCAGGGCCTGCGGCGCGCTGCCACGAATCAGTTGCAGGCCGGGCACGCCCAGGGCGTCGCGGTTGTGTTCGATCAGTTGCTGGCGCCCGTCATCCGCCTCGATGGCCAGGGCTCGGCAACTGGGGTGCGCGCGCATCCATTCGATGCCGATCGAGCCGCTGCCGGCGCCCACGTCCCACAGCAGTTCGCCGGGGATGGGCGCGAGGCGGGCGAGGGTCATGGCGCGCACGTCACGCTTGGTCAGTTGGCCGTCGTGTTTGAACGCTGAGTCCGGCAGCCCGGCGAGACGCGAGAGGCGCGGTGCGTGGGCGTCGGCGCGGCACTCGATAGCCAGCACGTTGAGGTCGGCGACGGTCGGGTCGTTCCAGTTTTGCGCGTGGCCATCGATCCGCCGTTCGAGGGCACCACCCAAATGTTCGAGGACGCTGAGGCGGCTGGGCCCGAAACCGCGTTCGCGCAGCAACCGGGCAATCGCCGCCGGGCTCTGGCCGTCGTTGCTCAACACCAGCAAGCGCACACCGCTGGACCACTGCGCGTTGAGCGCCGCCAAAGGCCGGGCGACCACGGACAGGCTGACCACATCTTGCAACGGCCAGCCCATGCGCGCGGCCGCCAGGGACAACGACGACGGCGCCGGCAGGATCAGCATTTCAGCATCGGGCACGTGCCGCGCCAGGCTGGCGCCGACGCCGAACAGCATCGGATCACCGCTGGCCAGCACGCACAGCGCCTCGCCACGGCGGCTGAGCACCGGCTCCAGGGAAAACGGACTCGGCCACAGCTGACGTTCCGCGCCCAGGTTCGAGGGCAGCAAATCCAGCTGGCGCTGGGCGCCGACGATCCGTGTCGCGCCCAGCAGCGCCTGCCGGGCGTTGCGGCCCAGGCCCTCGAAACCGTCTTCACCGATACCTACTACGGTCAGCCAGTGCGCCATCTATATTCCTCAAACTCGACTGTTCCGACGGGCAGGCTTTTCATGCCTTCGGACAAAGCAGGCATAATACCGCGCCTTCGCCAATGAAGTGCTTCTACCGCCGAGCCGTCACCCTTGAATAAACGCCCGTTGTCCACTGCCTTACGCCCCTCGGCCTGCCCGGGGTTGCTGCGTATTGTCCAGGCCAAGGACGGCGGCATCTGCCGGATCAAGCTCGACGGCGGCTCGATCACCAGCGTTCAGGCCCTGGCCGTGGCTGAAGCCGCCCGGCGTTTTGCCGGCGGCGTGATCGAGGCGACCAATCGCGGCAACTTGCAGATTCGCGGGATTGGCGATCAGCAGTCGGCGCTGATCGACACGCTGCTGGCGGCGAACCTGGGCCCCAGTACCGCGGCCGGCGATGACGTGCGCAACCTGATGCTCAGCCCGAGCGCCGGGATTGATCGGCGAATGCTGATCGATACCCGTCCCCTCGCGGCGCAGATTCTTAGCACCCTGCAAACCCACGTCCCGTTCCACGACCTGTCGGCCAAGTTCGCCGTGCAACTGGACGGCGGCGAAGCCCTGGCGATGCTCGACCATCCCCACGACCTGTGGCTGAGCGCGTTTGAGCGCGACGGCGAGCCGTTGCTGGCCTTTGGTTTGGCCGGTTGCCCGAGCGATGTTGCGTTTGGCGCGGTGCCGCTGGCCGAGGCGCATGCCTTGGTGGTGGCGGTGCTGGAGAACTTTCTGGCCCTGGCCCGCCCGGACCAGACCCGCATGCGCCATCTGCTGGCCGAACTCACGACCGGGTCTTTTCTCGACGCTCTGGCTGAGCGGGTGAACTGGCTGCCCGCGAATGACTGGCAGCGAGCGGCGGCCGTCAACGGCTGCCACATCGGCACTTACCCACAGAAGATTCCGGGTCGGTTCTACGTCGGCGCGGCGCCGCCGCTGGGACGACTCGATGCGGCGATGCTCTCGGGCGCCGCTCGTCTGGCCGACACCTGGGGCGACGGCAGCCTGCGCCTGACCCCGTGGCAAAGCCTGCTGCTGCCGAATATTGGCGAAGCCGATGCCGCGACTGTCATGGCGCAGTTGCAGGCGCTGGGTTTCCTGGTGTCGAGCGAGCAGGCCTTGGCGTATCTGGTGGCCTGCACCGGTTCGGCGGGTTGCGGCAAAGGCCTGGCCGACACCAAGGACGACGCGCGGCAACTGGCGGCGTTGCTGCAACACCACGGCCAGCAACTGAACGTGCACCTGTCCGGTTGCCCGCGTTCCTGTGCCGCCGCGCATGTCGCGCCGGTCACTTTGCTGGCCGTCAGCCCCGGTCATTACGACCTGTATTTTCGCGCCGCGGGGCAGCCGGGTTTCGGCGCCCTGCAAGCGCGCAACCTCACTATAGAAGCGGTGGGCGCACGACTTGACGCCCTCCCACGGAGCCCCCTTGATGCTTGATTACATCCGCGACGGTCAGGAGATCTATCGCAACTCCTTCGCGATCATCCGCGCCGAGGCCAACCTGGCGCGCATTCCCGCCGACCTGGAAAAACTCGCCGTGCGGGTGATCCACGCCTGCGGCATGGTCGAGGCCATCGACGGTCTGCAATTCTCCGAAGGCGCGGGCAAGGCGGGCCGTGAAGCACTGGCTGCCGGCGCGCCGATCCTGTGCGACGCGCGGATGGTCTCCGAAGGCGTGACCCGCGCGCGCCTGCCGGCCAACAACGCCGTGATCTGCACCCTGCGCGACGACAGCGTTCCCGAGCTTGCCCGCGAGCTGGGCAACACCCGCTCCGCAGCCGCGCTGGAGTTGTGGCGTCCGCACCTGGAGGGCAGCGTGGTGGTGATCGGCAATGCGCCGACCGCACTGTTTTACCTGTTGGAAATGCTCGATGCCGGCGCGCCAAAACCGGCGTTGATCCTAGGCTTCCCGGTGGGCTTCGTGGGCGCCGCCGAATCCAAGGCAATGCTCGCGGCGGACAGCCGTGGCGTGCCGTTCGTGATCATGCAAGGCCGGCTCGGTGGCAGTGCCATGGCCGCCGCCGCCGTCAACGCCCTCGCCACGGAGATCGAATGATGCAGCAGCCTGGACGTTTGATCGGCCTCGGCGTCGGCCCCGGTGATCCGGAACTGATTACCGTCAAAGCCCTGCGCCTGCTGCGCGAATCCCCGGTGGTGGCGTATTTCGTCGCTAAGGGCAAGAAGGGCAACGCCTTCGGCATCATCGAGGCGCACCTGCAAGAAGCGCAAAACCTGCTGCCACTGGTTTACCCGGTGACCACCGAAGCCCTGCCGGCGCCGCTGTCTTATGAACAAGTGATCAGCGACTTCTACGACACCGCCGCCGAGCAACTGGCGGCGCACCTGGATGCCGGCCGTGATGTGGCGGTGATCTGCGAAGGTGACCCGTTTTTCTATGGCTCCTACATGTATTTGCACGATCGTCTGGCCGAGCGCTACGTCGCCGAAGTGGTGCCGGGCGTGTGCTCGATGCTCGGAGGCGCTTCGGTGCTGGGTGCGCCACTGGTCTACCGCAACCAGAGCCTGTCGGTGTTGTCCGGGGTGTTGCCCCACGATGAACTCAAGCGTCGCCTGGCGGATGCCGACGCGGCGGTGATCATGAAACTGGGCCGTAATTTCCCCAAGGTTCGCCAAGTGCTCGAAGAACTCGGCCTGGCCGACCGCGCGCTGTATGTCGAGCGCGCGACCATGGCCAATCAGAAAATCGTTCCGCTGGATCAAGTCGAGCCGATGTCCTCGCCGTACTTCTCGCTGATCATCGTCCCTGGCGAACGGTGGCAAGGGTGATGGCCGCCACGGCTCCGGCGATCGTCATCCTCGGTCAGGGCAGCCTGGCGACGGCGCGCAAGCTCCAGCAGGTCTATCCCGGCGCGCTGATCCATGGCCTGGCCGGACGTGTCGAGGGCGCCGATCAAACCTACAGCGAGTTTGGTGCAACCTTGCGCGGGCTCTACCAGCAAGACACGCCGATCATTGCCCTGTGCGCTGCCGGCATCATCATCCGCACGCTGGCGCCGTTGCTCCTGGAAAAAGGCGCTGAGCCGCCGGTGCTGGCGGTGGCCGAGGATGGCAGCGCGGTGGTGCCGCTGCTCGGTGGCCTGGGCGGGGTGAACGTCATGGCCCGGACGCTGGCAACGGCACTTGAGGTCTCGCCAGCGATCACCACCAGCGGTGAATTGCGCTTCGGCACCTGCCTGCTCAACCCGCCCGAAGGCTATGCCTTGGGTGATCTGGAACTGGGCAAGCGCTTTGTCTCCGACCTGCTGGCCGGTGAATCGGTGCGCATCGAAGGCCCGGCACCCTGGCTGGCGGAGGCGCAGTTGCCGGAAGACCAGGAGGCGCGGCTGGCGATTCATGTCGGCCATGCCGAGCGCCAGCCGAGCGCCGATGAGTTACTGATTTATCCGCGTAATGTCGTGGTGGCGGTGAGGGCCGGAGCGGCGGATCTGCTCAATGGCATTCGCCAGGCGTTGCGGGACGCGAAGATCGCCGGGCAATCCCTGGCCTGTTTGCTCGCCGATGCGTGCGACATGGCGCAGCCAGCGTTGCACGACGCGGCCCTGGCGCTAGGCGTGCCGCTGCGTTTCAGCGACATCGCTGGCGGTCTGTTGGCCGGTGCCGAACACAGTGCAAAACCTTTGCTGGCCTCGATGGCGGTCAGTGCCGACCTGGCCATCGCGGTGGCCCGCCAGCCGCTCGACCCGGCGCTGATCGGGCGTCCTCGTGGACGCTTGGCAGTGATCGGCCTCGGCCCGGGCGCCGCCGACCTGATGGTGCCAGCGGTCAAGGCTGAGCTGGCGCGGGCCAACGACGTGCTCGGTTACGAGACCTACGTACGCATGGCCGGCCCGTTCCGCGCCGACCAGGTGCTGCATTGCACCGATAACCGCGAAGAAATGCAGCGCGCGCGGCACGCGTTCGAGTTGGCGGCCAGTGGTCGTTCAGTGGTGGTCGTGTCCTCCGGCGATCCCGGTGTGTTTGCCATGGCGGCGGCAGTGCTGGAAGCGCTGCACGACTCCACGGATGCCGCGTGGCATCAGGTCGATTTGCAAATGCTGCCGGGCGTTTCCGCCTCGCTGGCCACCGCCGCTCAGGCCGGCGCCCCCTTGGGCCATGACTTCTGCGTGATGTCGCTGTCGGACAACCTCAAGCCGTGGTCGATCATCGAGAAACGCCTGGACCTGGCGTCCCAGGCCGACCTGGCGCTGGCGTTCTACAACCCTATTTCACGTTCCCGACCCTGGCAGCTGGGACGTGCACTGGAAATTGTCGCGCAACATCGCACCCCGCAAACCCCGGTGGTGTTGGGCCGCGATATCGGACGCCCGGGGCAGACGTTGCGGGTAACTTCGCTGGGGCAATTAACCCCCGATCAGGTCGATATGCGCACCATGGTGCTGATCGGCTCATCAACGACCTGCGTGTTCCCGCGAGCCGGGGGCGGCGAGTGGGTCTATACATCCCGTTGGTATGGCGACAAGCCGGCCGGTTAATAAAAAAACGCCTCTTTTAGAGGCGTTTTTTATGCGCGTTACATTATCTGATATTTGTTTCGTGTTGGTAGAGTTTCAAGTTGTGTAGACATTAATTGAATATCTTTGCGGTTTGATAAGTGCTCGAGTAGTCGTTAGTTTGAACTTCGGTTGTTATTGCCATTCTTTCTTTCATATAGGAGGGGTGGGTAGTTATAAAGTTGCTGTCGGCACCTATGTCGCTGGCCTCTAAGGCCTAGTCATCAACAAAGAATACTAATGCGTCGAGCGCCTCGAGGAAGGGTTTTCCTCAAGTGGCTGGCTCGTGCCTGTGTGTCATTAAGTTGGATAAAATTATTATGGGTAACAGGGAAGTTAATGCACTGGCGTCGCCGGTCTGGGTTGAACTGGCCGAACTTAAAACGTTGTTGTCAGCCTTGCCCGTGGCGGCGGAAATCGCGAAGTTGGAACGCTATTATCTGGCGGCCTGGAACGCCACAGAGGTGTCTGAAGAGTGGGCGGCCGTCAGCTTGTTCAAGGACACATTGGATTCGATTATTGAACAACAGGCTGTCGTTGAATCTGATCCATTGGTGAAGGTTTATAAGTCAGTCGCTGACTATGTAGAACGGTGCAAGCGCACAGCGGCCGTGCTCGCGCCAGTGCAACCGGAAGTACCAAAAATCATGCACTTTGTGTGGGTGGGCGGTAGCGAAGTCGGAGCCATTCAGCGCGATTACATGAATATCTGGAGAGCCGTACTGCCGGACGGCCACCGGTTCAATCTCTGGTACGACAGCGACGCCTTGCTGGCTTTTGAAATGAACCGGGTGATTCTTGAAAGCGCCCGGGTCCATGCCATGGAATCGGGGGGCGCTACCGCAACGCTGCCCAATGAATTGGCGCGCATGATCGAGCGACGGGCAAGGGTGCTCAAGCAGCAGATGGCGACCCATCTCGCCCAGCCCCAGTGGCGGGGTAGGGCCGATGAGGCGCGAATCGACTTGATGGTCCGTGCCTATGACAAAGATCAGGCAGTACTCACGGCGTTCCGCCAAAAGTGCCTGGACAGTCACTTGGCGATGGCCGGCACGGACCTGCGTTTGTGCGATGTGCGCGACAGCTTCAAGTCCAATCCGTTGTGGGATGTGTACGAGCGTGAAGTGGCCATGCGCGGCAATTTTGCGGCGGCCAGTGATGTGGTTCGCCTGCTAGCCCTGGAACTGGAAGGCGGTCGCTACAGTGACATGGACTATTTGCCACCGCTGGCTGCGTCGCTGGGGGGCGTCAACATGGCCGACCTCGATGAGCGGGCACGGATTGGCGTGCTGCAACTGTTGCTCAACCACCAAGACACGCTGATGCCGGGCCGCGACCGCCATCGCTACGATGACCGCACCGGGTTTATTCCCGCCGAGCACCAGGAGGCGTTGCGCGCCTTTGCGCAAAGCGCCCCGGACCTTCAGCAAATATTCAAGGCACCTGAAGATCATCGCGCACCCATGGACAGCATGCGTCTGGCCGGCGTCCTGGCCAGCGACATGAACTCGCATATCCTGGCGCAACCGCGCAGTGGCTCGGTGCAGATGACCCTGGCGCTGATCCGCTTCAATTACGATTGCCTGGCAGAGGTTGAGCGCCGTGTCGCCCGGTTGCCTTCCGGCTTCAACGATGCCGGGGCGGTCGCCGGTGTGATCCTGGACGTGGTGATGGAAGCCTACGAGAAGCTGCCGTACCGTTCGCTGGCCCGGCAGAACTTCCTAGGATCGGTGGCGGAAGGGATCGGCGCGTATTACATGGACGGTATCCGTCCGGATGCGCGCGGGACCATCGCGATGACTGGACCAGGTGCCACCGTGGTCGGTCTTCAAGAATATGCCGAGCAGCACTTGACCGCTGAGGGCGCCTCGCAAGCCAGGACGCTTTTCAGATTGCGTGAGGGTTTCAATGAAGCCACCGAAGAGGACAAGATTTCCGGCTGGACGGTGAATGGCGACCCTGGGGAGTGGTTGAAACAAGAGCAAGACAAGTGGGCCGCCGGCCGTTACAAGACGCGCTACAACGGCGACTTTGGCGAGCTGCTCAAGGAGCAGATGCTGACCTTTGAAAAGGGTTGGCCGGTGCTGGAGGGCCGAGCCGTGTTGCGCACGGACCTGTTGCAACGCTGGGCCGATCAACTCGGCGAGCCGTTTATCCGGGCGATGAACGACAAGCTCACCGGTGACGTGCATTTCGATACCCCGTTGGGTATCAGCTTCGATGAGCGCCTACAGGTGCGGGCTCAACCGGTGGTCGAACTGCCACTGTCCATCGGCGCCCAACCGATCGGCAACCTCAATGAAATGCTGTCGCGTATTGCCCATGGGTCGCTGCCACTTGATCAACTGAGCCCGGTCGACCGCGTTTTTCTCGGCGGCGTCTTCGGTGCTGAAAGCCTGGACAACGGCGGTTTCGCCGAGGCATGGCAGAACCTCCTCGACATGGCCCGGAACACCGCTGAAGGCGGCTTGGCCCAGCGCTACATCGCCATCGAGCAAGCGTTGCTAAGCCATCGGTCTGCGGCCTTCGAAGCCGGTTTCGCCGCCGGCCGCGCAGCATTCAAGGCCTCGGAGCAAGACGCCAACGGCCTTAAAGTGCTGGCATTCGCGCAGCCGCTGACGGCCCGCCAGTGGGGTGAGCAGGTGGCTCACATCCGCTTGCAGGCCGAACACGAGTTGCGCAGCCAGATTTTCACCCGCAGTGCCGCCGTGCTTGAGGGGTTCATTGCCGTGGGTGCGTCCACGGCCAAGTTGATGCCTCAAGGTCTGCTGGTCCGTGGCGAGGGCGACCCGGGCCGGCATTGCTATCCGCTGGTGCTGGCCATGGCCAGCGCCCTGAGCAGGGATGCCGCCGCGGTGGATGCCCTCAGTGGCAGACTGGCCAACGCCAACCTAGACCCCGAAGCCCGTGACACCCACGCCTTTCTCGCGACCCTGAAAGACTTGCGCACTGTGCCGATGGCCGAGTTTGGCAGCCTGCTGGGGACCTCCCATCTGGGCCTGATCCTCGAATCGCTGCAAGCCAGCACGTCCAGCAAAACCCTGATGCTCAACACCGACAGTCACTCGATGCTGATTGCCAAGCTAGTAGACGGTGAATCCAGCACTTACCGTTTCTATGATCCGAACTTTGGTCTGTTCGGTTTCCTTCGGGCCCAGGACCTGCGGCGCGGTATCGAGCAGTTGCTGAGTGATCCCGAGCTGGCTCGACTCTATGACTTCAGTCCGTCGGTGGACACCACATTCAACGTCATCGACCTCGACGGTTCGCGTATCGCCGACACCGCGTTGCCGTCGAATATTCGAGTGGCGGACCTACTGGGCCATGGCTCGATCACCTCCGCGACGGTGGCGCCGTGGAAGCACCATGCGGCCCTGCGTACCCGCGCATTGTCGGAAAACGCCCGGCTGGGACGTGGCTTGAGCGAACTGGATGCGCGTCATTGGGCCCGTCAAATCGAGCGCAGTGCGACGCGCTTATATGGTGAGAACGCGCTTGGGCGTGATTTCGTACCGGTGTTCGAAAGCGTGAGCGAAGTGACGAAGGGGCGTTACGAGATCAGTCTGGTTCACCGCCACGACGCTGGACGCAGTGTCAGGGTCTCGAGCACGGACAGCGTTTTGGCACGGATCAAGGCGTTTCTCTCGGAGACGTTCCAGACCCTGTCGGTCAAGCCATTCACCCCCGGTGTAATCGCTCCAACCGACGTCAACGCGGTGCATACGCTGACGGCGGCGTTTACCGTTCAGGCTCTGCTCATGGCGCTCAAGTACCATGAAGAAAGCACTGGCATCGATCAAGACCGCAGCCTGACCACCGCCGTGCGCATCCACGGTTACCTCAGTTATGCACAGTTGGCCCATGGCAACGTGGTCGATCTAGTCGAGTTGGTGTCACTGGTCGGGGTGGCCTTGAAGGATGCCTCGCTGGTGGCCAGGACGACCTCTTCGGTGGTGGTCAACGCCCTGGGGCATATCGCCCGTGATGGCTTGGCGACGGTGCTGCAATTGGCCACGGTCGGCTTCGATATTTATCTGCTGGCCAATGCGCGGAACGATTTTGAGCGCGCGCAATACGGTACGCAGTTGGCGTTCGACGCAACGGGGCTGGCGCTGTCAGCAGCCGGAATCGGTGCCGGGCTGGCCGGGGCCAGCACGGCGGCGGCCTTCCTCGGTGGCGCCGGGGTGATTCTCGGCGGCTTGGCGATTGGCGTGGGGGCGCTGGTGGAAGGTTTCAACGGTACGCTGGACCGAGGGCAGCAGATCGGCCGTTACCTCCATCGCATCCGCAGGGCATACGCCACGCACAGTCATGCCATCAAGGAAGGCGTGTTCTACCCGAGCCCCTATGCGCATATCAGCGAGATCGACCTGCGCCAGCAACGCCTGACCTTCGATGGCCAAGAGATTTTCGCGGCGGATAACTACTCGGTGCTGCATGTGCCTAACGCCGACCCTGACCGTTCGAAAGCGATCAACATTCGCCGTCACTTCGGCCTGGCGGAACACGCTGACCTGGCCGACCTGTCGACCTTCCAGACCCTGGTATTACCCTGTGTGGCGAAGACCTATTTCGGCTTCGACTATTCGGCGCTGCCGTTTTCGACCACACGCAGGGAGCACTTGGAAACGGCCCTTGAGCTGGAGTACGACGCCGACGGCAAGCGCCAATTCTGGTTCACGTTCTACCTGTTTCCCTCCGAGTACATCATGCACAACCTGTATCCGGTGCCGACGGATACGACGATCACGGTCCGCCTGGACGAGGCGCCGCGTGTGCTGCTGGTGCCCGAACTGCCCAAGGTGTTGCATGGCAAGCTGTCTTACCGCATCGAAGGGCTGGGCGGGCATTGTGTGCTGGTCCTCAATCCGGGTGTGGGTTCCGTCAACCTGTCCCACGCCGCGAAGGCTTCGGCCATGGCCTGGACGTTGCGCGCAGCTTGGTTGAGCGACGAGCAGATGTTCATCGAGCCTGGCCGCTTGACGTTGGGCGGCCTCGTGGTGGAGGTGGCGGGCACGCCAGAGGTGTCGGTTCAACTGGCGGAAAAAACCCTTCGCGTGGACTGGGTGCGGCGGCAATGGCTGTTCGATGAGTTGGCCTCGGCGCCGCATGCCGACACCGCAACCCTCAAGGCTTATGTCCGGCAGCTGGCCCGCGCCCATCGATTGGCCAGCCCGCTGACTGCGGTGCAGAACTTCTTGGTGCCGTTCACAGACCCGGACGAGCCGCAGCGCACCATGGCGTATTACGAGCAGGCGCAGGACCGCTTTATCTACAGCCGCGACCTGCCACCGGAGATTGCCGCCCAGGCCCGGCTGGGCGCGGTGGTTGGCGACCAGGCGTATTTCTATGCCCCGCAGCAAGCACATATCTGGCGAGTCGATGTGGTTACGGGACGGGTTAATTGCCTCTATCGCCTGATGGACCCGGTGCCCGGTTCGATGATTTCGGTGGTTCAGGATTTGGGCCAGGGCGTGATCAGGGTCGTCCAGCAATTGATTCAGCGCAGCGGACGCGAGGTCGAAGTGACGTACCTGCTGGCTGAGAATGAGGCCTTGCTGATGTCCATTGCCGGTCACCTGACACCACGCCAGCATGACCTGTTGCGCCGGGAAACCCTGGGCGCCTGGTCGAACTTCTTCTGGGACTACGAACTGCTGGTCCGGCGTTCGGTACTCGAACCGCTGATCCAAGTGCCGATAGTGGATTACCACACCGGCGCCTTCACCTCGATCACCGGCCTTACGGACGGCAAAAGAGATCGGCTGAGTACCTGGGTTCGTGGCGGTGATCAGTTGCTGATCCGTCCGCATGTGCCGTCGGATGAGGGGCCCGGTGGTGCCATCAGTCCTTTGTTGCTGACCCCAGGCACCCGCACCGGTGACACCTTCCTGTTCTATGACAAAGCCAACCGAACCCTCTATCGACAGAAAGTCGCACCGGGCGTCACCGGCCTGGACGCGCAGGCGCAACTGCTGCCTTTGCCCAGCGTGGTCGAGACGATCATCAACGAAGGGCGTTACATCGCACTGACCCGGTCCGGTCTGTATTTCGATCTCGACGATCACGGGCACACACATCTGGCCGGGGTGACCGAGGACTGGCTGGACAACGCCAAGGGGCCGATCGGGCAGGCGCAGGACTGGTGGGCTGAACTCGACGCCGTTGCGGTCCAGCACCAGGCGTCGAGTGTGACGATCCTGGGGCTGGATAACGCCACCGCCGATGCGACGCTGTGTGCCTGGTACGTCGAGAAACGCTTGCTGCTGGTCGACTTGGGCGCCGGCAAGGTCGTGCGCTTGTTGGGCGTCACCGCCGACAATCAAGCGGCCTGGGTGCTGGATGTGAGCAGCGGACGGATCTACCGCCAGGCGTTCATTGACCCGCAATTCATCAATGAACTCTTTGCCGGCGACTTCCAACTGCTGCGTAGCGACCTGGTGCCGACGCCGCAAAGCCAGTGGCCGGAATGGGCCTTTACGCAAGTCTGGGCACATGAAGCGGGTCTGCGGGGCCGCACGGAAAGCGGCCTGGACATTGAGATGTTCGACGGTGAACCTGCACGTATCGTCAAGGTTTCCCGGCATTGGCTGGCGCAAACCGGTAGCCAGAACCCCTACGGTGAGCGCGCAATAGCGGCGTTGAATGCCTTGGCAAACGAGCATCCACACGTGCCGTTTATCCAGGTAGAAGCCCATCCGGGGCGGCACTGGTACGTGAGCAGCGTCAATCGAGTGCTGGGCGAGTCCTTTACCTATCTGGAGACCCGAATGCTGGGCGTGCGCGGGGAAACCGAGGCGCTGCTGCATGAAGTGCCCTCCCGGTTGACCTACAGCCTGTCGCGGGACCTCTGGTGGCAGCGCAGCGTGGCGCGCCGTGAAGACGAGGTGTTGTTGTTCCAGGGCGAGGGCGCCCCCGATGACTTGCTGCTGCTGATCCCGGATGAGGTGACGCAGTTGATCCTGAGCAACACGGCCGGCGTCATCCAGTGCCGGATCCCTGCTGCGCTCTGGCAACGGTTGGAATGCATCGTGCTGGACGGTCGGTTGCCGATGGACGATAGGTCGACGGCGCCCGGAACCGTCATGCTGGAAACGGGAACGCAGGATCGCTGGCGTGTCGACCGGACCGAAAACCATGTGCTACTGACTGACCCGGACACGGGGCACAGCCTGGTGATGCGGGATGTGTTGGCGGACGATCGAGCCAAAGACCTGCTCAACCTCAGTCTTCAAGTACTGGGTATTACGCAGTTGGTCAGCCTTGGGCAATTGCTGGCGGTACTGGATGACAACGACGCGGACCCGTCGCTGGCAACGCTGGTGACCCGGATTAATGCCGTGTAGCGACCGGCGCTATCGCTATACGAAAACGCCGCCGGTTCTGCAACCGGCGGCGTTTTTTTGTCAGTGATAATTTCAAGGCACCAGGTAGCCCTTGACCCCGGTAAAGATGATTTGCGCCGCCAGGGCGCAGACGAACAGGCCCATCAGCCGGCTGACAATCTGCAAGCCCTGGTCACCCAGGATGCGCTCGATGCGGTTCGACAGGTAAAGCACCACGCCGACCGTGAGGCTGGCCATGGCGATACTGAGGATGGCGGTGAGCTTGTCGTCCCAATGCGGCTGGCTGACGCCCATCACCAACAACGCACCGATGGTGCCGGGGCCGACAGTCAGGGGAATCGTCAGCGGCACGATGGTCACGTCCTGCTGCACGTTGTCGGTCTGCACTGCCGACTTGCCCTGGGCCATGCCCAGCGCGGAGATGAACAGCACGCTGCCGGCGCCAATCCGGAAGGCGTCCACGGTGATGCCGAACACGCCGAAAATTACCCGGCCGAACAAGTACAGCAGGACGCTGGAAATCAGCGTGGCCAGGGCCACTTTCCAGGCCAGGCGACGCTGTTCCTTGCGCGAATAACCGCGCGTCAGGCTGATGAAGCAGGACAGGACGAAGAACGGGCTGTAGAGCACCAGCATCTTCAGGTAAACGCTGAACAACACGTGGAGCATGGTTGAGGCTCACGGCGAGAAAAGTCGAGGGGAGTCTATCAGGGGTTACGCGGGTTGTCGGCTCAGGAGGTCTGGGCCGTGACGCGGGTTTGCTGGTCGCGCTGGGCCACCCAATGCTCGATCAGCTCGCGCAGTTGCGACAGCTCCACAGGTTTGGCCATGTGCCCGTCCATGCCGGCCTGGCGCGCGCGCTCCTTGTGCTCGGCGAGGATGTGCGCGGTCAGGGCCACCACCGGGGTGCGAATCCGTTGATTGCCGACTTCCCAGGCCCGCAATTGCTGGGTCGCGGAGAAGCCGTCGAGGATCGGCATTTCGCAGTCCATCAGCACCAGGTCGTAGCGCTGGGCTTTCATCGCCTTCAACGCTTCTTCGCCATTGCTCGCGGTGTCCGGTTGCAGGTTGAGCTTGCCGAGCATGCCGCGAATCACCTTGGTGGAAATGCTGTTGTCTTCCGCCACCAGGATGCGGAAATCACTCGGTACCTTGACCGGCAATGTCGTGCCCGCAAGCGGTGGCGGGTTGAGCGCCAGGCCTTTATTGCGCTGGGTCAGTTCGTCCGCCAGGGTGGTCTTGAGGGTGTAGCCAGCCACCGGTTTGGCGAGGATGCGCTTGATCCCGCTGTTGCGTGCGATGACTTTGCTTGGCGCATTGCTGATGCCGGTGAGCATGATCAACAGAATGTCGTGGTTCAGGCTCGGGTCTTCCTTGATCTTCGCCGCCAGCTGCATGCCGGTCATGCCGGGCATGTTCTGGTCGAGCAGCACCACGTCGAAGTAATCGCGCAAATGCGCTTTGGTGCGTAGCAGGGCCAGGGCTTCCTTGCCCGATGGTACGGCGCTGACGTTCAAGCCCCAAGCGCTGCATTGCTGCACCAGCACCTTGCGGCAGGTGTCGTTGTCGTCCACCACCAGCACCCGCGCACCTTGCAGCGGGCCGTCGAGGTCGGAGGTCGGGTGTTCGAGGCGCTCCGGGTCCAACGGCAAGGTCAGCCACAGGGTGCTGCCCTGGTTGGCGCCGCTCTTGATCCCGAATTCTCCCTGCATCAGGCGCACCAGTTGCCGGGCAATCACCAGCCCGAGGTTGCCGCCCAGGCGGGTGGAGGAGAGGAAATTCTTGCTGTGCAGTTCGGAGTGCATCAGCGCATCGCGCTCTTCGGCCTCCATCGGCACACCGCTGTCCTGCACGGCGATGCGCAGGCGCGGGGTGGCGCTGCGATCGTCAATGGCGACGACGATCAACACTTCGCCTTCGTCGGTTTTCTTCAGGGCGTTTTCCAGCAGGCTCAACAGGGTCTGGCGCAAACGGGTCGGATCGCCACTGATGACCCGCGGCACTTGCGGCTGGATAAAGCTGATCAGCTCGACGTTCTGCTGCTCAGCCTTGGCGCGGTAAATACTCAAGCAGTCTTCGATCAGCGCGTTGAGATCGAACTGCACATCGTCCAGTTCGATCTGCCCGGATTCCAGGCGGGAAATGTCGAGAATCTCGTTGATCAGGGTCAGCAGTTCGTTGCCGGCGCTGTGGATGGTCTGCACGTAATCCCGTTGCTTGACCGACAGCGGCGTGCCGAGCAGCAGTTCGGTCATGCCCAGCACACCGTTCATCGGGGTGCGGATTTCATGGCTGATCTTCGCCAGGAACTCGGCCTTGGCGTTGATCTCGGCGTTGCTGGCGGCGAGGTCGCGGCTGATGCTGAAGCGATCCTCGGTGATGCTGCGCTGGCGCTCGCTGAGGGCGATGCTCATCAGCAAGCCGCTGATGCAAATGAACACCAGCAAGGTAATGATCAACCCTTGCGGCGCCACCAGCGTCAGCCCCAGCAGCGCCGGCAGGATAACCAGCGTGCCGAGGTTGAACACCGCCATCGCCGCAACGAACAAGCGTGCCGGACGATAGCCCTTCTGCCAGTGATAAGCGCTGACGAACAGCATGCTCAATCCTGCCAGCGCCACGAGGCCATAGGTGATGAGGTTCAGCGGCAGGGTGTTGACGAACAGCACCAGCAGGCCGCAGACGGTGACAAACAGGATGTCGGCCACCAGCAACTTGTTCAGCGGATGTGGGCCGAGGGGAGCGAAGAAACGGTAAGCGAACATCAGGCCGCAAGGGGCGGTCAGCAGCAAGGCGAGGTAGGCCCCCGGTGTCTGTATCGCGCGCCAGTCCGGTAGCCACGGCCCGGCCAGGTTCAGCAATAGCGTCAGGCTGAGCATCAGCAGGGCCTCGCATCCCGCCAGCCACAAGCAGCTGCGCGAGCGGGTGTAGGCGTAGCGCACGAGGTTGTGCAGGATCAGCATCGCGATGCAGCCGAACAGCAAACCGTAAATCAGCGTCTGGGTCTGGTTGGCGGCCGTGAGGATCGCCGGTTGCAGGGTGATGTAAGGCCGCAACTGATGCTCGGAGACCAGCCGCAGGTAGACCTCAAGGGGTTTGTCGCTTTGTGGCAGCGGCAGCATGAAGTCGCTGCTGGGCAGCGGCCGATCGGCTTGGGGTTGTTCGGCGCCGGTTTTGCGCTGCTCGATCAGCGTGTCGCCGTCGAGCACGTACAGATTGAGGTGCGCCAGGTCCGGAGCGAACACGCGCAGCAGTTGTTCGTGTTTGTCCGGGGCCAGCTTGAAGCGCAGCCAGAGTGCGCCATCGGGCTCGGCCGCGGTGAGCTTGTCGAGTTCGATGGGGCTGAATTGATTGGTGTAGCGGGCGGAACGGATGTCGCTCAGTTGCAGATTGGCCTGTTCGTCGAGCAATACCGACCAGCCACTGCCTGGCGCGGCCTGGGCCGGGAGCATGCAGAGCAGGGTCAGCAGAGTGACGGTGAGGCTTATGGCAATCCTGAGCCAGCGCACGGCGAAATCCCTTCGTAGGTTGATGCCAGGTGGTAACTATGCGCGGCCCCGGAACAGTCAGGCAAGGGCTCGAGGCCCTTGCCTGGCCGAATGGCAGCTTTATTGCTGATTATCGCCGCGCTCACGGGCAATGGCCCGGTAGCCAATGTCCTTGCGGTAGAAGCAGCCGTCCCAGTCGATCATGGCCGCCAGCTTGTACGCCTGTTGCTGCGCCGCATCGACGCTGGCGCCCATGGCGGTCGCGCACAATACGCGACCACCGGCGGTCACCACGTCACCGTCCTTCAGCGCGGTACCGGCGTGGAAGACTTTGCCTTCCAGGCCCGCCGCAGCATCCAGACCCTTGATGGCCACGCCTTTGGCGTAGTCACCCGGATAACCACCGGCGGCCAGTACCACACCGACGCTCGGCCGTGGGTCCCATTGCGCTTCGACCTTGTCCAGCGCCTGCGCCAGGGCCGCTTCCACCAGCAATACCAGGCTGGACTGCAAGCGCAGCATCACCGGTTGGGTCTCAGGGTCGCCGAAACGGCAGTTGAACTCGATAACTTTTGGGTTACCGGATTTGTCGATCATCAGCCCGGCGTACAGGAAGCCGGTGTAGACGTTGCCTTCGTCAGCCATGCCGCGCACGGTCGGCCAGATCACCAGGTCCATGACCCGCTGATGCACCTCGGCGGTGACCACTGGGGCAGGGGAGTAAGCGCCCATGCCGCCGGTATTCGGGCCGGTGTCGCCGTCGCCAACGCGTTTGTGGTCCTGGCTGGTGGCCATCGGCAGGACGTTCTTGCCGTCGACCATGACGATGAAACTGGCTTCTTCGCCGTCGAGGAATTCTTCGATCACCACCCGAGAACCGGCGTCACCGAAAGCGTTGCCGGCGAGCATGTCGCGCACGGCGTCTTCGGCTTCGGCCAGGGTCATGGCGACGATCACGCCTTTACCGGCGGCCAGGCCGTCGGCCTTGATCACGATCGGCGCACCTTTTTCACGCAGGTAAGCCAGGGCCGGCTCGATCTCGGTGAAGTTCTGGTAATCGGCGGTCGGGATCTTGTGGCGCGCGAGGAAATCCTTGGTAAAGGCTTTCGAGCCTTCCAACTGGGCGGCGCCGGCGGTTGGGCCGAAGCAATCCAGGCCACGGCTGCGGAACAAGTCGACGACACCGGCCACCAACGGCACTTCCGGGCCGACGATGGTCAGCGAGACGTTCTTCTCGGCGAAATCGGCCAGTTGTTCCAGGGCCAATACGTCGATGGCGACGTTCTCGCACTTGGCTTCAATCGCGGTACCGGCATTGCCCGGGGCAACGAAGACCTTCTGCACGCGCGGGTCTTGAGCGACTTTCCACGCCAAGGCATGTTCCCGACCGCCGCTGCCAATGATCAAAACGTTCAAAGAGAGACTCCTTCGGAGAAGCTGCAAGCTACAAGCGGCAAGACAGAGCGATTTTATGTGGCTCTCAATTGCGACTTGTGGCTCAAAAATGGGTAAGGCTGCAACGGCAAGTCAGAGCAGAGGTGTGTCTGTTCTTTCTTGCCACTTGCAGCTTGAAACGTGTAGCTGCCGCAACTCAGTGACGGAAGTGGCGCATGCCGGTAAATACCATGGCAATGCCGGCTTCATCAGCCGCCGCAATCACTTCCGCATCACGCATCGAGCCGCCCGGTTGGATGACTGCCGTCACGCCGGCCTTGGCCGCATTGTCCAGGCCATCGCGGAACGGGAAGAACGCGTCGGATGCCATGACCGAGCCCTGCACTTGCAGGCCCGCGTGTTCAGCCTTGATCGCGGCGATGCGCGCGGAGTTGACGCGGCTCATCTGGCCGGCGCCGACACCGATGGTCTGGCGGTTCTTGGCGTAGACGATGGCGTTGGACTTGACGTACTTGGCCACTTTCCAGGCAAAGATCAGGTCGTTGATTTCTTGTTCGGTCGGTGCACGTTTGGTGACCACTTTCAGGTCGGCGCTGCCGATCATGCCGACGTCGCGGCTCTGTACCAGCAAGCCACCGTTGACACGCTTGTAGTCCCAGGCCGGGGCCCGATCAGCCGACCATTGGCCACACGCCAGCAGACGCACATTGGCCTTGGCGGCGACGATGGCGCGGGCTTCTTCGCTGACGCTTGGGGCGATGATCACTTCGACGAACTGACGCTCGACGATAGCTTTTGCCGTTTCAGCATCCAGCTCGCGGTTGAACGCGATGATGCCGCCGAACGCCGATTCGGTGTCGGTGGCGTAGGCCAGTTCGTAGGCCTGGCGGATGCCGCCTTCGGCGTCCGGGCTGACGGCGACGCCGCACGGGTTGGCGTGCTTGACGATGACGCAAGCCGGCTTGACGAAGCTCTTCACGCATTCCAGCGCGGCGTCGGTGTCGGCCACGTTGTTGTAGGACAGTTCCTTGCCTTGCAGTTGGGTCGCGGTGGCGATCCCGACTTCGGCCGGCTTGGCTTCCACGTAGAACGCCGCGCTCTGGTGCGGGTTCTCGCCGTAGCGCATTTCCTGGGCCTTGACGAACTGGCTGTTGAAGGTACGCGGGAACTCGCTGCGACCTTCGGTGCTGAGGGTGTCAGCGGCCTGGTTCACGGTGCCCATGTAGTTGGCGATCATGCCGTCGTAGGCCGCGGTGTGTTCGAAGGCCTTGAGCATCAGGTCGAAACGCT
>Ga0247742_10000172_pt1 | contig 55954 bp, 54 predicted proteins | sample UWRJL208509C2_FD_180944 | JGI IMG/M metagenome (GOLD analysis project Ga0247742, IMG submission 180944) | Plant litter microbial communities from Arlington Agricultural Research Station in Wisconsin, United States - UWRJ-L208-509C-2 | ecosystem: Environmental > Terrestrial > Plant litter >...
CGCTTTTGATCTTGATCCACCCGCCCCGTCGGCAGGCTGAGCGCAGGCATTCATCCGGGGATTGGCGCGCAGCGCCGTTCGACGCAGTCGAACTCATCGCATGTAGGTGCCAGCGAAGCCAACCGGAGGGCGATGCCCCCGGATGGATGCCGGAGCGAAGGAACCCCGAGCTTTAGCGAGGGGCCGGACGCTTGGGGCGAGACCTTTGGTTCCTTTGGGGCGTTTGTGTCCGGTCCATACAGGCGTTTGCCAAAGGGACTCGCCGTAAGGGCGAAACCGCCAGTAGCCGTTACCGCAGAAATGGATATGTACACCAGAAACAGCTTGGTCGTCTGTCAGGCCGCCATCGCGAGCAGGCTCGCTCCCACAATTGGATCTGTGTACATCCGCCAGCGACAGGTCGTCTATAAGGACGCCATCGCTGGCAAGCCAGCTCCCACAGGGATTTAGGTAAAACCGTCAGTGATAGGTCGTCTGTCAGGCCGCCATCGTCGGAATGCCGCCCAGAGCAGGCTCGCTCCCACAGGAGATTCGGATACACCCAAGCGCCCAGCCACTCACACAACCCCCAAAAAGAATGTTAGCGTGCTTCCCATTCTCCCAAGCCCGACGAGCCCGCTTCCCATGAAAAAGACCGTCCTCGCCTTCAGCCGCGTGACCCCGGAAATGGTTGAACGCCTGAAGCAAGACTTCGACGTCATCGTACCCAACCCGAAAAACGGCGACATCAACGCCCAATTCAACGAAGCCTTGCCCCACGCCCACGGCCTGATCGGCGTCGGCCGCAAACTGGGCCGCGAGCAGTTGGAAAACGCCGCCAGACTGGAAGTCGTCTCCAGCGTCTCGGTGGGCTACGACAACTACGACGTGCCCTACTTCAACGAGCGCGGCATCATGCTCACCAACACCCCCGACGTGCTCACCGAAAGCACCGCCGACCTGGCGTTTGCCCTGCTGATGAGCAGCGCCCGCCGAGTCGCCGAGCTGGACGCCTGGACCAAGGCAGGCCAGTGGCAAGCCAGTGTCGGTGCGCCGCTGTTCGGGTGCGATGTGCATGGCAAGACCCTCGGCATCGTGGGCATGGGCAACATCGGCGCGGCGATCGCACGCCGGGGTCGGTTGGGGTTCAACATGCCGATCCTCTACAGCGGCAACAGCCGCAAGACCGCACTGGAAACCGAGCTCGGCGCGCAGTTCCGCAGCCTCGACCAACTGCTCGCCGAAGCCGATTTCGTCTGCTTGGTGGTGCCCCTCAGCGAAAAAACCAAACACCTGATCAGCCACCGCGAACTGGCGTTGATGAAGCCCAGTGCCATCCTGATTAACATCGCTCGCGGCCCAGTGGTGGACGAGCCGGCGTTGATCGAAGCGCTGCAAAAAGGCCAGATTCGTGGCGCGGGCCTGGACGTGTACGAAAAAGAACCGCTGGCGGAGTCGCCGCTGTTCCAGTTGAAAAACGCCGTGACCCTGCCGCACATCGGCTCGGCCACCCACGAAACCCGCGAAGCCATGGCCTACCGCGCCTTGGACAACCTGCGCAGTGCGCTGCTGGGCCAACGCCCGCAGGACCTGGTCAATCCGCAAGTGTGGAAAGGCTGATGAAGTCGGGCAGGTGTCATCGCCTGCCCGACGCCGGCGTCATTTCTGCCTGACTGCACTCACCCGTATCAGGCCAACTTGCCGTTGGCAGGCAGCACGGCAGCTTTCTTGGGCTTGCGAAAGACCAGCACGTTACCCGCCATTACCAGCACCAGGCCGACCAGCGCCGGTGCTGTCCATTGATAGCCTTCGGCGTAGGCCGACACATTGAGCGCCACCACCGGAAACAGCACGGTGCAGTAGGCCGCGCGCTCCGGGCCCATGCGCCCGACCAGGGTCAGGTAGGCGGTGAAGCCAATCACTGAACCGGGAATCACCAGGTACAGCAGCGAGCCGATGTAGCGAGTGTTCCATTCCATATCGAACGGAATGCCTTTGACCAGGCACCAAGCCGACAACATCGCCGCGCCATAGGCCATGCCCCAGGCGTTGGTGGTCAGCGGCTTGAGCCCGGCCTTCTGTTGCAGGCTGGAGAGCATGTTGCCGGCGGAAAAACACAGGGTGCCGAGCAGTGCCAGTCCCAGGCCGAGCAAGGTTTCCGGGCTGGCGCTGTGGCCGGCCAGTTCCGGCCAGAACAGCAGGCCCAGACCGAACAAACCGAGGGCGCCGCCCATCAAGACGTTGCGGGCAATTTTCTGGCCGAAGAACACCCGGGCGTTCAACGCGTTCCACAGGGTCGCCGTGGAGAACACCACCGCCACCAGGCCGCTGGGAATCCACTGGCTGGCCGTCAGGAAGCACATGAAGTTGACGCAGAACAGGCACAGGCCTTGGGCCAGGCAAATCAGATGCCCGCGCCGGTTCATCACTTGCAGGCGTCGACTGAGAAGCAAAAGCACAAACAGCACCAGCGCCGCGAGGCCGAAGCGATAGACGATCGACACCGGAATCGCCACCACGCCCAGTTGCAGTTTCAGGGCGATCCAGGTGGTGCCCCAGATCAGCACGGTCAACAGGTACAAAGACAGGTTCATGGCAAGGCTCCTCAATAGGGCTTCAGTGTCGAGGCCCCGGGGTGAATTGCGCTTGCATAAACTTGCGCTTTTGTCGGCCGGCGGGCTGGCAGGCCACGTTCTACGGAGTAGGATGCAGAGCATTGGAGAGTCGCAATCATGCCCGCACTGGAAAGCCTGCAAGTGTTTCAAGCCCTTAACCGTTCGCCCAATGCTCGTCTGGAGCACAGCGCCGAACTCGGTGACGGCTTGTCGGCGGCTTTGTGGAGCAATCATCACGACGCCCAGGAGTACGAAGCGCCGAGTCATCACACCCTCTCCTGCTACATCGCCGGCGGCACCGGCACCTTCCGTCGCGACCAACCCGGCAACAAGGGCGGCCCGGACAAACTGTGCATCCTGCCAGCCGAGCATCAGTCAGGCTGGGTGATCAACGGCACCATTCGCCTGGCTCACTTGTACATCAGCCCCGAACAATTCGCCCTGGGCTGCGTCACGCTGCTGGACCGCGAACCGCGCGCGGTGCAATTGCGCGAGCAAACCTTCCTCGACGATCCGCAACAGGCCCAACGTTTTCGACAACTGATCACACTGAACTGGGAAGAACCCGGCGAGCGCCTGCTGACCAGCAGCCTGGCCCACGAAATGCTCGGCCACGCCTTGTTGAACCAGGTCGGTGCGCGCCAGGGCTTGCGGCTCAAAGGTGGATTGGCGGCGCATCAGCGCCGGCGCCTGGTGGAGTTCATCGACAGCCAACTGGCAGAGCCCATCAGCCTGGGGCAACTGGCCGGGTTATGCGCGTTGTCGGAATACCACTTCGCGCGGATGTTCCGCGAAAGCTTCGGCTTGCCGCCGCACCAGTATGTCCTGGCGCGGCGCCTGACCCGGGCCCGCGAACTGCTGCGCGGCACCACGCAACCCTTGGGGGATATTGCCCTGGCCTGTGGGTTTGCCAGTGCCAGTCACTTTACTAACCGGTTTCGCCAGGTGTTGGGTGGGACGCCTGGAGAGTATCGGTTGGCGTTTTTGCGTTAATCCCACACGATTGCCGACACGTCACAGGGTTCGGTCGAAACGCCATCTCCACCCGTGGGAATGATGGGGATTCCAGCGTAAGGCTCCCACTGAAATATTTCGAACGAGTCCAGGGTAGGTCCATAGTGGCCCATGTTTCCCAAATAAATGACGACTTTTGCAATACTCGTGAGCAATGACTGATCATAGTCCAGTGTAAAGTCTACCCAACCGACATTAAGGGCACTGCGTGCGAGGACCTTACCTTTATTATCCAGATACTCGATAGGCGCCCCCCCTCCAGATTGATCAATCGCAAAGCGAAAACGATGGACGTACGGGTGCAGAAACAGAATATGAAGTTCCTGAGGAGACCCTTCGGTGAAATGATCGCCTTTCAAATAGATACCTGTTCCCTCTATTCGTCCTTCGGAAAACCTTGACGAATGTGGGGCAATTGCATCATTACGGATGGTAAATGTGTATCCGGAACTCATCGGCGCCAACTTAATGCCCTTTAGAATTTGCCCGTTATAATTACTGAGCGGCTTGAGACTACTAAAATCTTCTTTCGCAATAAGATTTAGATAATGAGTACTGGTATGAGTAGCCATGATAGATCCTCAGTTTTATTAATTCCGTAGCTAGCGATAGTTTAATTAGACGGAGATCTGAAGAGTAAGACAACTGTCAGAGCTGACAGTTAAACTAATTCGTTTTGATAGAGCCCCATTTCAATGCCCCCCACGGAAATCAGGGAACTCCATTACACAATGGCCACAGAAGCCGTCGCAACTGTCAGAACTAACAGGTTTTTATACAAAAACGCGATTAACGATGGGCATCAGTTGGCGTTATTGCGTTAAGCGCAGATCAACAATTGTTGTTGCCAGTACCGACGCCATCGCGGGCAAGCCACGCTCCCACAGGAAATGCATTCGAACTGTGGGAGCGGGCTTGCCCGCGATGAACGATAACGCGGACTCGGGTTTAAAACTCCAACGTACTCGACAACGAAATCTGCCGCGAATCCCCCATCGAGACGAAGAATCGGCTCGCCGACGAGGTGTAGTAGGTGCGGTCGAACAGGTTCTTGACGTTGAGCTGGAACTTGACCTTTTGCCCGTCGAGTTGGGTGTCGTAGGTGGCAAAGGCATCGGCCACGGTGTAGCTCGGCAGGTCGAAATCATTGACGGCGTTACCCGCCCGTTCACCGACATAACGTGCCCCGGCGCCGACCCGCAGTCGGTCGCCGCCGATCACGCTGCCGAAGTCATAGACGGCGGACAACGAGCCGCTGTTTTTCGCCACGTTTTGCAGTTTCTTGCCCTTGTAGTCCGGGTCCTCGGTGACTTCGGCGTCGGTGTAGGCGTAGCTGCCGATCATGCTCCAGTGGTCGCTGAGTTGGCCGGTCAAATCGATTTCCAGGCCCCGGGAACGCACTTCGCCGGCGGCGCTGTAGAGCGTGGTCGGGCCTTCGGCGTTGGCCACCAGCACGTTGCGTTTCTTGATGTCGAACAGGGCGATGTTACCGGTCACGCGGCCGGGGATATCGAGCTTGGCCCCCAGTTCCCAGGACTTGGCTTCTTCCGGGGCGATGCTGCCGTCGAGCACGGTGCTGCTGCCGGACAACGGCGCGATGGTCGAGTTGGGTTTGAACGACTCGGTGTAGCTGCCGTAGAACGACAACTCATCGGTGTAGCGATACACCAGCCCCGCACGCGGCACCCATTTCTGGCCGTTGCTGTCGGTGTTGGCCTTGAACGGTACGCCTTTGCCGGCGTACTGGTCGTACTCCTGGAAACGCCCGCCGGCCACCAGAATCCACTGGTCGGTGAGGTGGATCGAGTCCTGCAAGAACGCTGAATCGCTGCGCAGTAAATCGGTCTGGGCGCTGTCCGCCGGGCTGACGGTGGTGCCTTCGACTTCGCGACCGTAGACCGGATTGACGAAGCTGAAGGTGCTCAGGCTTTTCTGGCGGATCAGGTCGGCGCGGTAGATCTTGCGGTATTCGTCGTCGATGCCGAACACCAGGTCATGTTGCATGCCGAGCACATCGACCTTGCCTTCCAGGCTGGCGGTGGTGAAACGGTCGGTGGTGATGGCGTCCTGGGTGCCGTCCATGCTGCGGGTCAGGGTGCCTTTCTGGGTGTCGATGGCGGTGACGCGGACCTGGCTGGCGTCGTAGGTCTCGCGGTTCCAGCTGTAGCCGAAGTGGGCTTTCCAGTTGTCGTTGAGTTCGTGGTCGGCCTCGAAGTGATAGAGGTCGGAGCGGCCTTCCATATCGTTGAACGGCTCATCGAGGCGTTCGTTGCGCGAGATGTCCAGCGGGTGGTTGGTGCGCGGATCGATCAAGGTGCCGCGATCGAACGGGGTGAGGAGTTCCCGGTGCTCGTAGGCGAACAGCAACTTGGTTTTGTCGCCGGTCCAGGACAGCGACGGCGCCACCAGGCTTTCGCGGTGGGTGCCGAAGTTGCGCCAGTAATCTTCGTCTTCGTGGTCGAGCACCATGCGGTACGCCAGGCCGGTATCACCCAGGCCGCCGGTGCTGTCGAAGGTGCCGCCGCTGCCATTCTTGCCATCGCCGTAAGTGGAACCGCGCAGGGTCAGGGCGTTGTAGGGCGTCATTTCCGGTTTCTTGCTGACCAGGTTGACCACGCCACCCGGGTCCTGGATGCCGTACAGCAACGAGGCCGGGCCCTTGAGCACTTCGACCCGATCCACCGAAGCATTCATGCCCCGGCCCTGCACCAGCGGCATGCCGTCGCGCATGATCGAGCCGTTGCGGTTGTCGCCGAAGCCACGGGTCATTACCGAATCCTGGGTGCTGCCCAAGGTGTTGCCCTGGGTAATGCCGCTGACGTTGGCCAGCGCATCGTCGAGATTGCGCGGTGCCTGGTCACGGATCACCTGGGCCGGGATCACGTTGATGGTCTGCGGGATTTCTTGCAACAGGGCCGAGGAGCGCATCACCGAGCTGGTGGGCGGTGGCTGGTAGCTGGTGCTGTCTTGGACCACCGAGGTGATGGTGGTCGCGCCGAGATTCAGGGCGCCGTCGGTGGGCAGCGGCTCCAGCACCAGGGTCCGGGCATCGGCGCGGCGGAAGGTGAAACCGGATTGGCTGAGCAGGCGCTGCAAGGCTTGCTCAGCGCTGAGTTGGCCGCTGACGGCGGGGGCGATGAGGCCGTAGGGCGCTTCGTCGGTGTAGACCACGCTGATGCCGGTGATACGGCTGAAGTCGCTTAATGCCTGAGGCAGCGGCTTGGCCGCCATGGCGAAATTAAACTGTGCGCTCTGCTGGGTACTGCTGTCAGCGCCGACCGCGATGCTCAAGGGCAACAACGCCAACGCCGAAACCGCTACGGCACAAATGCCCAACCCTTGTGTGAACGAACGACCTGCCACCGATTTTGCCCTGGACTTCATTGCTCATGACCTGTGTAGAACCGCTTCGGATGCGAATGACTCGCAGTTTCAGTCACTACACGGATGGCGCTGGGGTTTACCTCACACTTTTTTTTGTTTTTTTTCTGGGGCCTATTGAGGGCCGGGATGAAAGCTGGGAATGCTGCGCACTCCAACGGGGGAAAGCCCCCTCACCACAGGGCTCTGGCCGGTCAACGCAAAATAATCAGCCGGCCCATCACACTGTGTTGCTCAAAACCCAACGCACTCTGCAATGACGCCAGCACCGCTTGCGGGTCTTCGCTTGGAAAACTACCGCTGATGCGTCGTGCTGCGAGGTCATCGTTGAGGACGATGATCCGCCCCGGGTAGTAACGCCGCAGGTCCTGCACCACCTCGGCGAGACTGGCCTTGTAATAATTCAGCCAGCCCTGGCGCCAGGCCAGTTGTGCTTCGCTGTCGACGCCGTGCAGAGGTTCGGCACGGCCCGCGCCATAGGCCACTTGCTGGCCGGCGGTGAGCACTTGTTGCGCGGCGCCCTGCTCAGCAATCACGCCGACCCGTCCGGAGAGCACCGTGACTTGCGCGCCACTGGGTTGCAGACGGACTTCGAACTGCGTGCCCAGCACTCGCGCCTGGCCTTTCTCGGCGTCGACGACAAAAGGCTCGCCAGCGTGAGTCACGCTGAAAAACGCCGCGCCACGCCGCAGCCGCACATGGCGCTCGCCACGGCTGAAGTCGACGTCGATAGCGCTGTCAGCGTCCAGCGTCACTTGCGATTGATCGGCCAGGGTCACGGTGCGCACCTGCCCCGGCGCCGACACGTAATCGGCGCCCAGGTCATCCATCCAGCGCGAAGGCTGCCACCCGGCGCCGAGACCGATCATCAGCACCAGGCACGCCGCCATCGCCAGGACACCGGACCAGCGCCGCACGCTGGCGCGCCGCGAACGTTTCATCGCCTGCAAGTAACCCTGCAAGGCGAAGGCGTCTTCTTCGGCGAGGGTGCGCGCCGGCACTTCGCTCAGTTCCCACACCACTTGGGCCTGGGCATAGGCTTCGGCGTGCGCCGGGTCGGCCTGCAACCAGTGACTGAACGTGAGCTGGTCGCCGCTGCTCGGCTGGTCGTGCAAGAGGCTGAGCCAGGCCAGTGCGGCGTGCTCTTGGGCAGGCGTCGGTGTGACGCGGGCAGTCGGGTTCACGGTGCTTTCCCTGGCGTGCGCGGTTGGGGGTCTCGCAGACTGGCTTTACAGGCTTCGAGGGCGCGCATCATATGTTTTTCCACGGCGCTTTGGGACAAGCCCATGGCCTGGGCGATTTCCGCGTACTTGCGACCATGAATGCGGTTGAGCAGGAAAATCTGCCGTGTGCGCTCGGGCAAGGCGCGCAAGGCCGCCTCGACATGGCGCAAATCGTTGCCGGCCTCCAGCGCCGCTTGCGGTTCACTGCCCTGGCTGTCCGGCTCATCGGGCATCCAGCCTTCATTGACCCGTACCCGCGTGCCTTCGCTGCGCAGATGGTCGATGGCAATGTTGCCGGCGCAGCGCAGAAGGTAGGTGCTGAGTTCTTCGACCTGGACCAGCGGCCGGCGCCAAAAACGCAGGAACAAGTCCTGCACCAGGTCCGCCGCCGTCGCCCGACAGCCGACGCGCCGATTGACCAAGGCTTCCATCTGCGAACGCTGGGACAGAAACACTTGCAGGAAATGCGCCCGCCCGCCGCGCTGTTCGGCGTTGTCGGGGTCCTGGGAATCCGGCGGCGGGCTCATCAACGAAAGCGTTCTCGCCTAGAGCTGCGTGAACGCAGCGATCGGGCTGAGCAGCACGCTGACACCCGCCAACGCCAACACCAGGCGCGGGCGATAAGGCAGCAGCAGAACCATGAACAAACCGCTGAACATCAACACCGCCGACCACAACACCAGTCCCATCGCCCAGCCCTTGAGCGCGACGGCGGCGCCCAGCGCCAGCACCTGCAACAACCAGCCGCCGACTTTCAGCCCTTGGCGTCGACGCGCCGACGGCGTGCTGCCCAGCAGGTCACGGTGATGGCGGTCCATCGACAGGTACAGCGCGGCGAACCCGCCGTAGCACAGCAATAACGGCAGCAGCATCAGTTGAGTTCCTGTTTCAGGCTGATGGGCGCGGCGCGCTGCTTTTGCGTGCTGGCCACGGCATGGCCCGAACGCTGCATTTTCCAGGCAGCCCAGGCGAGGAACAGGCCGCTGCCCAGGCACGTCAGGTCAAACCCGGCCATGACCCAGTCGCCTTGGGCCAGGCTGTTCGCCAAGTGGTACGGGGTGGTCAGGGCATTGAGCAACGGCACGGCGGCGAACAACAGTGCCGCCAGGCCCAGTTGTTCGACCCAGGCCTTACGCCCCGGACGCAGCACCGCGTGCAACAGGCCAAGGCCCCAGGCGATGAAGAAACTCTTTACTTCCCAGTCCGCCCGTTCCGCCAGCCCCAGTGGCAACAGCCGATTGGCCCAGAAGAACACCGCCACCGCCACCACCAGGCCGGACATGCTGGCAATGTTCAGCACCTGTACCAGACGCAGTTCGAAAGGCAGCACGCCATTGACGTGTTTGAGCGCACGCTTGCCGAGCCAGATCACCAGCCCGGTGCCGATCAGCGCCGTGCTCGCAAGCCCGAAAATAAAGTAGACCCAGCGCCACATTGGGCCGGCGAAATGGCCCATGTGCAGGCCATAGAAACTGCCGCCAATAGCCATCGGCAACGGCTGCTCGGGCGTCACGCCCAGCAGTTGCCCCGTGGTGCCGTTGAAAGACACGGCGCTGCCGAAGTCGTGGGCGATCTTGTCGGCCCCGTCACGGAACACATTGATCGAAGAATTGACGTCCGCAGGATTGTTCACGGTCAGACGGCCGACTCGACCGTCCGTCCAGTGCTGCCGGGCCTGTTCGAGAAACGGCGCCAGTGGCAGCAAATGCCCGGGTTGACCGGTCGGCGTGGCGGTGTCCGAGGCCGGGAACACCTCTTTGAAAAAGGTCTGGGTGTCTTTGCCGTAGGAGGCGATGATGCTGGCGGGCATCACCAGGCTCATGAAAATGATCAGGCTGCTGTAGGTGATCATCAGGTGAAACGGCAGCACCAGCACGCCCACCGCGTTATGCCCGTCCAGCCAGGAACGCTGGCCCTTGCGCGGGCGAAAGGTGAAGAAGTCCTTGAAGATTTTCTTGTGGGTGATGATCCCGGTGATCAGGCCAATGAACATCACCAGCGCCGCCAAGGTGGCGAGGATACGCCCCCACGGATGAGGCATTTGCAGCTGGAAGTGGAAGCGATAGAAAAACTCGCCGCCGCTGCTGGCGCGGGTCTGCACCTCTTCGCCGGTCTGCGGGTCGAGGAGTTTTTCGACGAACTTGCCGCGCTCTCCCGGTTTCGCGGCGGCTTGCCACATCACCGACAGCGCCGGCTCGCGAGCGTCGGGCAGACTGATAAACCAGCGCGAGGCATCGGCGGCGTTCTTCTGCAGATACGCCTGGGCACCGGTCACGCTGGCTTGCGGATCGAGCGGACGGACGCTCATCTCCGGCTGCATCCAGTGACTGGTCTCGTCCTTGAAGTAAGCGAGGGTACCCGTAAGGAAAATCGCAAACAGCAGCCAGCCGAAGGTCAAACCCAGCCAGGTGTGCAGCCATGCCATGGATTGGCGGAAACCGTCTTTCATCAGTGCGCCATCCAGTAAGCCACGCCATCAATCGCGCCGAGCACCAGGCTCACGCCCAGCAAACCGCCCCACGCCTGCCACGCCGTGCGGCAAGCAAAACACCAGATCACCGCCAGCAGGTAAAACACAAAGGACAACATCATGCCGCTGACCACCGCTTCGGCGCGGGTCATCGGCGACAGCAGGCTGATACAGACACTGGCAAGGGCCGCGACCAGATAGCCGCCCCCAGCGGCGGCCAGTACGCGCGAAGTGACGGCCAGACGATAGGAGACTGGAAGTGATGGACGTTTGCTTTTCATGGTCGACCTTGAAACAGGAAGCAACAAGTCGCCGATATTAATGATAAATATTCTCATACGCAAAAATAGTATGACGAGTTTGGCGTTTATCCCGTCGATCTGCCCCGCAAACGCCAATTGGCGAGAGCGAAAAGCGCCTCAAACGAAAACGGGCCTGCAGATGCAGGCCCGTTTTTAGTGGGGAAGTGAACGGTGATTCAGGCCTCAGCCATTCAGGGCAGCCTGTTCGTTTTCGAGAAATTCTTCTTCCAGCAATACATCGGCATGTGCGCCCGCTTCAAGCGGGGCTACAGCAGCGGCACGCGGTTTTCCCCGCAGTTTGCCAAACAGATGTTCCAGCGCGTGTTCAAGCTTGGTGGCCGCCCCGTCGATCGCTTGTTCCAGGGTGTCGGCTTTATGGGTCACGGAAATTGGCTGGTGGCCTTTTGGCCGCGCTTCCAGTTGGCAGCGCATATCGTGCGGACCGGGCTTGTCGCCGTTCTCGTCGCGCAGATGGACTTCGACCCGAGTCAGGTCTTCTTCGTAACGTTCGAGCGTGCTCTCAATGGTGGTTCGTACCCACTCCTCCAGTCGGATGCTGCTTTGAATATGGTTATCGCTGTTGACTTGGATTTGCATAGTTCATCCCTTATTTCAGCTAGCTCGCGAGAGGTGATGGACATCACGTTCATGACCTCTTGGTTACAGAGTTGGGCAGACGGACAAACAATTCAACCCCTAAAAAAAGATAAATATCTATTGGCAAATAAAGCCGGACAACCCGTAGAAGCGCTGGTAAGGTCGGGAGTTAGGTCGCCCCGCCTCGCCGTCACAATTGCTCATAATTCGCCTCGCCCAAGGGGTGCAGGCTGCGAAAAATCCCCGCCTCTTCCACCAGCCAGTCATGCACCGCACGCACGCCCGGATGGCTCAGCGCACCCGGCGCATAGAGCAACACATAGCGCTTGTGATTGGGCACCGCCACGCCGAACGGCACAATCAACGCACCGCGCTCCAACTCATCGTTGAGCAACGTTCGCCGGGCGATTGCCACGCCCATGCCGGCGATTGCCGCTTCGATGGTCAGGTGGTTGCGATTGAACGTGTGGCCGCGCCGCACGTCCGCGTCGTGGAAGCCGATGGCATTCAGGTAGAACTCCCATTCCGCATATTCGTAGCTGCCGCGCCAGGCGGTGATGTCGTGCAGCAAGGGAAAGTGCACCAGGTCCGCCGGGCCGTGCAGCGGCGGTCGTCCGCGCAACAGGCTCGGGGCGCACACCGGAAATATCTGCTCATCCAGCAAGGCCGTGGATAACAGGCCGGGGTAGCTGCCGTCGTTCAGGTCGATGGCCAGGTCGAAATCCCCCTCGTGCAGCGCCACGCTGCTGTCTTCCGCCACCAGCCGCAACTGGATATCCGGGAAACGCTGTTGCAGCCGGGGCAGACGCGGGGTCAGCCATTTGCCGAGGAAGGAGGGAATCGAGCGCAGGCGCAAGGTGCCGCTGATCATGCCCGCGTCCAGTCGACCCAGTTCAGCATCGATGCTGCCATAAGCCTCGGCGACCGTCAGCGCTAGGCGTTGGCCCTCGGCACTCAGTTCGACACCACGGGCACGACGATGAAACAGACGAAACCCCAGGCGCTCTTCGAGCTGACGAATCTGCTGGCTCACCGCCCCCGGCGTGATGTGCAGTTCTTCGGCGCACCGGGTGAAGGACAGGTGCCGGGCCGCGCAGGAAAACACATGCAGCCAGCCGTAAGTCTGGGTAGGTAATTGGCGGCTCATCGTTTAGTACCACTAAAGGCTGTCTTAGGAAGTTTCGTTGGTCACGTAAGACCCGTGAGCGCAGTATCGCTGAAATTGCGCTTGTCCTACAAAAAATGGCAGCGACTTCTCCTCCATTGCTTGTGAGGCTTTAGCATGGCTATCAGTGTTTTTGATCTGTTCAAAGTCGGCATCGGTCCGTCCAGCTCCCATACCGTCGGTCCGATGCGTGCTGCCGCGACCTTCGCCCAAGCCTTGGTCGACCGGCAATTGCTCGACGCCGTGCGCCGCGTGGAAATCCGCCTGTACGGCTCGTTATCCGCCACTGGCGTCGGCCATGCCACCGACCGCGCCTGCGTCATGGGGTTAATGGGCGAATGGCCAGATCGCATCGACCCGACCACCATCGACGGACGCATCCGCCATCTGCGTGAACACCAGCAACTCGACCTGGCCGGACGGATGCCCATCACTTTCGACTGGCAACGGGATGTGCTGTTGCTCGACGAAACCTTGCCCTATCACCCTAATGCCATGTCCCTGACCGCGTTTGGCGAGACCGGCGAGCTGTGGGAACAAACCTATTATTCCGTTGGAGGCGGCTTCATTGTCGAAGCGGCCGAGGCCGAATCGGGAATGGCACCGACCAGCGACGTCGAGTTGCCCTATGACTTTTCCAGTGCCGCCGAATTGTTGTCGCTGTGCAACCAGCATGGCCTCAGCGTCGGCGAGTTGATGATGGCCAACGAACGGGCCTGGCGCGGCGATGCAGAGATCCGCGAAGGCTTGTTGCACATTTGGTCGGTGATGCGCGAATGCGTCGAGCAAGGCTTGCGCCACGAAGGCATTTTGCCCGGCGGCCTGAACGTGCCCCGGCGCGCCGCGAAACTGCACCGCAGCCTGCTGGAAATCGGCAAACCGAATGTGATCAGCTCGACGTTGTCGGCCATGGAGTGGGTCAACTTGTTCGCCCTGGCGGTGAACGAAGAAAACGCTGCCGGCGGGCGCATGGTCACCGCACCGACCAACGGCGCGGCGGGGATCATTCCGGCCGTGCTGCACTACTACATGAAATTCAACCCCGACGCGTCGGACGATGACGTAGTGTCGTTCTTTCTCGCGGCGGCCGCGGTCGGCATTCTTTGTAAGAAAAACGCTTCGATCTCCGGCGCCGAAGTCGGGTGCCAGGGCGAAGTCGGTTCCGCGTGCGCCATGGCAGCGGCCGGACTGGCGCAAATTCTCGGCGCCACCCCCGAGCAGTTGGAAAACGCCGCCGAAATCGGCCTCGAACATAACCTCGGCCTGACCTGCGACCCGGTCGGCGGCCTGGTTCAAGTGCCCTGCATCGAACGCAACGCGATTGCGGCGGTGAAGGCCATCAACGCCACGCAAATGGCCCTGCGTGGCGACGGCAAACACTTCATTTCCCTGGACCGGGTGATTCGCACCATGCGCGACACCGGTGCCGACATGCACGACAAATACAAAGAGACCTCACGGGGCGGTCTAGCGGTGAACTGGGTCGAATGCTGACCCCTTTGATTGCACGCTGAGCAATCCTGCCCCGAAACGGGCAGCCAGAAAAAGGCGAACATGACCGTTCGCCTTTTTCACGCCCATTTTATTGTTCGACAATTTTCCCGGCATGCCCCTTGCTATGTCTGTCCATGAAGCAAAAGGACTTTTGCAAATTTAAGCGAGCGACGTGCCGATGGTCTGGTGTTGCGAACTAATACCGATCACGGCCGGTCAACAACTGCACGTTCAATCAGGCGGTGACGCACCATGGACAACCCTTTTCAAGTCATTACCGATGCCTTTGCACCGGCTTATCAAATCAACCTGAGTATCCAGGGCCTGGACGGCAGCATCATGCTGACCCTGTCCAACGCCGGGCGTATTGTCGCCAAACGCATGATCAGCAGCGAACAACGCAACGATCCGCAACGTCTGAAACGCCTGGTGCAAAGCATCCAGTTCGGCATCGCCATCGAACAAGGCCACAGCGCCATGGCCATCCTCGAAGCCATGACCGATGGCGACAACCTCAACTTGCCACCACCACCGATCAAACATCGTCTACCGTTCCGGGTCGGGCTTTAAAGCTCGCCCTTCTCCACTTCCACGTGTTCACTGGAACCCGCACCGGTTTTTCGTTGCGGGTTTTCTATTTTCACCGATGGAAATTGCGACGAGGCGTAACGCACCACCAGGATCGCGAACGCCAGCAGCAGAATGCCGCCACACAGGTAGATGATCCCCAGGTCTGGCGGGTTGTGGTGCGACACGTTGGAGATCAACAACCGCGTCAGGGCCGTGATCGCCACGTAGATCAGGAAGCGCACGGGCATGTGGTTGGTCTTGAAGTAAATCCCGACCATCGCCCCCAGTTCCAGGTAGATGAACAGCAGCAAGATGTCGTCAATCTTGATGTGGCCTTCCTCGATCATGCCGAGAAATTCCATCACCGCCGCCCACGCCGTCACTGCACCGATGGCGAACAACGCCAGGTAGTGAAACGTCTCGACAAACAAGTTGCCCAGGGACTCGGCCAGTTGATGCACGTTCTGCCGCAGGTTCTCGGCCCAGTTGATTTTCACGATGCTACTTCCTTAGGTCGGCTCGACCGGATGATGCGGGATGGACGTGACCGTTATCCTGCATGCAGAAAAAAGGCCAGCTACATGATGGCCAGGTGCTTGGGTACGCGCTCCGTGGCGTTTGGTCGCACCTGGGCCTCGCGCCGGCCAATTTCGGTCTACATTAAAAAGCCACTACCCAAAGGGCAGGGATTCGCTTATCCTTTTCGCTGTATATAAATACAGTAGTCGAAACAGACAACTTAATGTGAAGGCATGTGAGGTGGTGAATGGCCGTCGAAGTGGTATACCGCAGCAGCCGAGATCTGGAGCGCTTGTTCATGGATAAAGCCGAAGCTGACCGTCATGACAAAATGCTGGAACTCGCCGAATTGCTGGCTGAAGTGTTGCAAAAAGCCGTGCCGTCCCTGAGCGAGCAGCAAGTGGAAGAAGCCGGGATCTACATGGCGAAGAACCGTGATGTATTCGCCAAGGCGTTCAAGAGCCAGCCGGATGCGCTGTCTGAACTGCTGACAGCGCCTGCCGAACCGGTCGCCCCGGTTGAAGTGGCGGAAGACGTCGAGGAGGCCGCGCCGGCCAAGCCGAGCAAAACCGCTAAAGCGGCGAAGTAAGCGACATCGAATTGAATAGGCCCTGAACTGTGTTCAGGGCCTTTTTCATGGGCGCGTTTTTTGTGTGGACGGTTAGCGGTACAACAGACGCTCGGCCAATTCGTCCGCGACCCGGGCTGGCGAACGTTTCTCGGCCTGGGCGTGGGCGAAAATTTCAGTGAGCCGCGTGCCGATTTTCGACAGGTGCGCGGTGATGGTGGGCAGTTCTTCGCCCTGATGCTTGAGGGCCACGTAGATTAGCCCGCCGGAATTGATTACATAGTCTGGCGCATAGAGGATGCCGCGCCGCTCCAATTGATCGGCCACGTCGAGGCTGGTCAGTTGATTGTTGGCGGAGCCGGCCACCGCCGAGCAACGCAATTGCGCCACGGTGTGGCTGTTGAGCACGCCGCCAAGGCCGCAGGGCGCGAGGATATCGCAGGGGGTGCTGAGCAAGGCATCGTTGGCGATGGGGTGGGCGCCCAACTGTTCCATGGCCAGTTGCACCTTGCCGTGATCAATGTCGCTGACCAACAGTTCCGCGCCCGCCGCGTGCAGTTGTTCGGCCAGGGCAAATCCGACGTTGCCCATGCCCTGGATCGCGACGCGCAGGCCTTCGAGATTGTCACTGCCCAGGCGTGCCATGGCCGTGGTGCGAATCCCGGCGAACACCCCCATCGCGGCGTGGGGCGAAGGATCGCCAGCGGCTGTGGTGCTGGTGACGTGCTGGGTTTGCTGGGCGATGCAATCCATGTCCGCCACCGAGGTGCCGCTGTCGATGGCGGTGATGTAGCGACCGTCGAGTTGCTCGATGCAGCGGCCGAAGGCTTCAAACAGCGCTGCACGGCTTTCGACGTGGGCCGGGCGAATGATGACCGCCACTCCCCCACCCTGCGGCAGCCCCGCCAATGCGGCCTTGTAGCTCATGCCTCGGGCCAGCCGCACGGCGTCCTCGACCGCGCTTTCGTCGTCGGGGTAGGCGAGGTAACGACAACCGCCCAGGGCAGGCCCCAGGCGGCTGCAATGAATGGCAATGACCACCTTCAACCCGGTGACCGAGTCGACGCTCAAGTGCAGCGATTCAAGGCGGGCGCTTTGCATGAGAGCGAACATCGTATGGCTCCCGAATCACGTCTTGTCAGTCGCCAGTATAGGCTCGCGCTTGAAAATTGCTGGAGCGCACCGGAATAAGCTGCGCCAAGGCTCATGCTTTCAGGCATAACCGGACGGGTTGCGCACCGGGTACTGGACGAATCAGGGCCACCGGGCTAAAACGAGGCAATCCCCGGAGATTTCAATGACACCGCGCCAAGCGTTTTTCGACTGTCTGCATCGCTCGCCCCCGGCGCCTTTCGAAGCGGCGCTGTGGATCGCGGCTGAGCATGATTCGACGCTGCGGCCCGAGGCGGTGCTGAATGACTTTCGCGACTTGCAGCAACGTGTCAGTGGCGGACTGCCGATGCTGCCGGTCAGCGAACTGGCGCAACCGCTGCTGCGGCGCATGAACGACATGGGTTTTGCCCAAGATGATTTCACGCCGTTGCGACCGCAGGCGGCGTTGGTCGACAAAGTGCTGGAGCGGCGCCGTGGCCAGCCCTTGGCGTTGGGACTGATTGCCCTGGAGTTGGCGCGACGGCTGGAGATCCCGTTGACCGGGGTGAATTTCCCCGGTCACTTCCTGCTGCGGGTGCCCGGTGCCGATCACTTGCTCGACCCGTGCGGCGGGCGACGCCTGTACCCCAACGATTGTCGGGACCTGCTGCAGCGCCAGTACGGCCCAAACATGAAACTCAGCGCCGAGCACCTGCTGGTCGCCGAACCGCTGAACATGTTGCAACGGTTGTCGCGCAATCTGCGGCAGTTGCATCTGGCGAACGACGATTTCATTGCGGCGCTGATCGACGCCGAACGGGTGCTCGAATTGGGCAATGCCGGCGCCGCCGATTACCTGGCCCGCGCCAGCCTCTATCAACGGCTGGATTGCCCGAATGCCGAACGTTTCGATCTGGAGCACGCGCTGCTGCTCAGCGACGACCCGATCCAGCGCCTTCGCCTGACCGAACGGCTGGGGCATTTGCCGCCGAACTCGATCGTGCACTGAACGACGCTGCGGCGTAACCTCGCCTGCGCGGGTTACGGCGTCGCGGGAGTGTCCGGCTGATGGGCTGGATGTGCCTTGATGAACGCCGGGTGTATCGCCGCAAGTGCCGCCACTCGGCGAATCCGTGGGTACGATTCCAGCGAAATGTTGAAGCGCTCGGCGGCGTACAACTGCGGAACCAGATACACATCCGCCAATCCCGGCTCAGGGCCGAAGCAATAACCGGCATCGCCAATCAACTGTTCCACCGTGGCCAGGCCTTGGCTGATCCAATGGCCGATCCACTCGACGATGCGCGGCTCGTCGTGCCCCCACTGGCGCAGACGGTTCAACACGCTGACATTGTGCAACGGATGCACATCGCAACCGATCACCGCGGCCACACTGCGTTGGTGCGCACGGGCAACGAGGTCTTTGCCGAGCAGCGGCACTTGTGGATAACGTTCCTCCAGGTACTCGATGATCGCCGGCGATTGAATCAGCAGCGCCCCTTCATCACTGCGCAACGCCGGGACTCGTCCTTGCGGATTGACACTCAAATACGGCGCTTGCCGGTGCTCGCCGCCGCCCGGCGCGATCAAGTTGATCGGCAGGGCCTGGTAGTCGAGCCCTTTCAACGCCAGCGCGATGCGCACCCGGTACGACGAGGTCGAGCGATAGTAGGTATAGAGTTCCATGCCCCGCTCCTCTTAACGCGCCGGCAACACCGTGCCCCGGCACTCGCCAAAGCCAATGGAAGCAAACCCTTCACGGGTGCAGCGCGCGCGCAAGATGATTTCATCGCCGTCCTCAAGGAATTTGCGCACTTCGCCCGAGGCCAGTTCGATGGCTTTTTTACCGCCCTCGGTGATTTCCAGCAGGCTGCCGAACTGACCGCTTTGCGGCCCGGACAGCGTGCCCGACCCAAACAGGTCACCGGCCTGCAACTGGCAGCCATTGACGCTGTGGTGCGCGACCATCTGCGCCACGGTCCAGTACATGTGCCGGGTGTTGCTGAGGGTCAAGCGATGGGCCGGCAGTGCTTGCTCGCGCATGACCTCGGTGGTCAGCAACACTTCCAGCTCGATATCGAAGGCGCCCGTTTCCTGATCCCGTGGATCGAGCAAGTACGGCAGCGGTTGCGGGTCACCTTCGGGACGCGCCGGTTGCGCGCGACGGAAAGGCTCCAGCGCTTCGGCGGTGACGACCCACGGCGAGACACTGGTGATAAAGCTTTTCGACAGGAACGGCCCCAGCGGCTGGTATTCCCAGGCCTGGATATCCCGCGCCGACCAGTCGTTCAGCAGACAATAACCGGCGATGTGCTCGGCGGCGTCGCCGATGGCAATCGAGTCGCCCATGGCATTGCCCTGGCCGATCCAGATGCCCAGCTCCAGTTCATAGTCCAGCCGTGCGCAAGGGCCGAAGGTGGGTTCGGTCTGGCCGGCCGGCAACGTCTGGCCTTTCGGGCGACGCACGGCGGTGCCCGATGGGCGCACGGTCGAGGCGCGGCCGTGGTAACCAATCGGCACGTACTTGTAGTTGGGCAACAACGGGTTGTCCGGGCGAAACAGTTTGCCGACGTTCTGCGCGTGCTCGATGCCGACGTAAAAGTCGGTGTAGTCACTGATCTTCGCCGGCAAATGCATCTGGCAATCAGCGGCCAGGGGCAACAGCTTCGCGCCTTGGGCTTCGATCTTGCCGTGCAGGGTGCTGCCTTCGCTGAACAGCTCCAGCAAGCGCTCGCGCAGAGCGATGCGAGCACGGCGGCCCAGGTCGAAGAACCCGTTCAACTGACCGCCACGAGTGGCTTCCACTGCGTCGCGCGCGGCGCCTTCAAACAGGCCTGCGGCGAGCGCGGCCTCAAGGTCGAAGATGTGCTCACCGATGGCCACGCCACTGCGCCGCGCCGAGTCGTTGCGGCTGAATACGCCCAGCGGCAGGTTTTGCAACGGGAAGTCCGGGTGGCCGTTGGCCGATACAACCCAGCTACGAGTGAGGGAAGTCTGGGTCATGGGTTATCTCCGGGTCGGGTCGAAAGTGGCAGGCAACGAAGCCCAGCAAGCGTCGTAGTTGTTTTGCAGTTGCGGGCAGTCGAGGGCAAAGCGACTGGGGCGCAGCACCTGGCTGGTCTCGAACATGAAAGCCATGGTGTTGTCGATCTTGGCCGGCGCCAGCGCGGCGTGGGTGGCCTTGGTGCAGGTCTCGCCATCCGGGCCGTGGGCGCTCATGCAACTGTGCAGCGAGGCACCACCCGGCAGGAAGCCTTCAGCCTTAGCGTCGTAGGCGCCCTGGATCAGGCCCATGAATTCGTTCATCAGGTTGCGGTGGAACCACGGTGGACGGAAGGTGTTCTCGGCGACCATCCAGCGCGGCGGGAAGATCACGAAGTCGAGATTGGCCAGGCCGTGCACGCTGGTGGGCGAGGTCAGCACGGTGAAGATCGACGGATCGGGATGGTCGAAGCTCACGGTGCCCAGGGTATTAAACCGGCGCAGGTCATATTTGTAGGGGACGTTATTACCGTGCCAGGCCACCACGTTCAGCGGCGAATGATTGAGTTCGCAGCCCCACAATTCACCGAGGAATTTCTGCACCAGGGTCGTCGGCTGTTGCAGGTTTTCGTAATGCGCCACCGGGGTCAGGAAATCCCGGGGGTTGGCCAGGCCGTTACTGCCGATCGGCCCCAGGTCCGGCAGACGCAGCGGCGCGCCGTGGTTTTCGGCGAGGTAGCCCCGGGCCTGCGGATCAAGCAGCTCGATGCGGAATTTCAAGCCTCGGGGCAACACGGCGATTTCCAGCGGCGCCAGTTCCAGCACGCCCAGTTCGGTGACGAGGCGCAGGCGACCCGACTCCGGCACCAGCAGCCATTCACCGTCGGCGTTGAAGAACACCCGCTCCATGGAACGGTTGGCGCGATAGCCATAAATGCTGACGCCCGCCGGTTTTTCCGAAGCCGAGTTAGCCGCCATGCTCACCAAGCCATCAATGAAATCCGTGGGCTCGGTGGGAATATCCAGGGGATTCCAGCGCAGGCGATTGGGCGTTACTTCGCCCAATGGACCGCCGGCCAATTGCCGCTCCAGCTTGACGAACGGCGGATGATTGGCCGACGGCTGAATGCGGTACAGCCAGGTGCGGCGCGCTTCACTGCGAGGCATGGTAAAAGCGGAACCGGAAAACAGTTCGGTATAGAGGCCGTAAGGGACTTTCTGCGGTGAGTTCTGGCCGACCGGCAAGGCGCCGGGCAAGGCCTCGCTGCTGAATTCATTGCCGAAGCCCGACTGGTAAGCCAGCGCTGGCGAGGTTGAATCGGGGTTCATGGAGCCTCCTGAACGGGGAGTCAGGCAATGGCCGTGCATTCCATCAGGAGCGGTCGACATGCCTGGGCTATTTTTATCGTAATCGAATTACGGATAACGTAATTTGATTGCCAAACAGCGTCAAGCTATAAAGACGCCCATTCGTCCCGGGATCACAGCGCCTCCATGGAAAAGCCAGAAAGCAACGGCAAGCAGAAAGTTCGATCAGCGGAGGTGGGCACCGACATTCTCAAAGCGCTGGCCGAACTGTCCCCCGCCACCTCGCTGTCGTGCCTGGCCGAACACGTGCAGATGCCGGCAAGCAAGGTTCATCGCTACTTGCAGGCGCTGATTGCCAGTGGTTTCGCCGAGCAAAATACTGCAACCAATCATTACGGACTGGGCCGCGAAGCGCTGCGGGTCGGTCTGGCCGCGCTCAACAGCATGGATGTGCTGAAAGTCGCCGCCCTGCCCCTGGCCGAGTTGCGCGACGAGTTAAACGAAACCTGCTTCCTCGCCGTGTGGGGTAATCAAGGCGCCACTGTGGTGCACATCGAGCCGGCGGTGCGCGCGGTGACGGTGGTGACGCAACTGGGCTCGGTGCTGCCACTGCTCAGCTCGTCCACGGGGCTGGTGTTCAGCGCCTTCCTGCCCCCTCGGGAAACCGTGGACTTGCGTGAATCAGAGATCCAGACCAGCTCAGCCCACGCCCTGGCTGATAACCAACTGTATGCGACCTTGTGCGAACAGATCCGCGAACGGGGCCTGCACCATGTTCACGGCTTGCTGATGCCAGGCGTCGATGCGCTGTCGGCGCCGGTGTTCAACGCCGTGGGCAATGTGGCCGCGGTGTTGACCATTGTCGGTCCGACTTCGCTGTTCCACGCCGACGAAAACGGCCCGGCGGCCCAGCGGTTGCTGGAAACGACCCGGGCCGTGAGTTGGCGGATGGGTTACTTGCCTGAATCGTAGAAATCCGGGCAACAGTTGACCTCGAATACGCTCTTCAAAAGCGCATCACGGAACTGATTACTTCCAAATGGGTTAGGCGAGTGATCGCCTCAACATTAAGCGGTGATGTGCATGATGTAATCGATCCCGACCGGAACGCCAGTGATGGTCGAGACGATAGTTGCCATGTCATCAACACGCGAAAGTACATCAAAGCCCGGCGCGCCAATACCGATCGGTGCAATGGCCCCCAGGTAAAGTTTGATGCCTTGGACCCACGCCGACGCGAAGTAAGCATTGGCCGCCTTATCATCGCCATTGGTGTAGGCAATCAGGCCGTTGACCACGCCTTTGATCACTCGCAGCACGCCTACGACCAGACCGGCAGGCGGGAAGAACAGCGAAATAATGTCAGCCACAACGTCGACCACGATCAACGCATCGCGAACAACCGCCTCAGACAAACTGACGGTCGCAGTGTCCACATCAGAAAGAATGCGTTGGACACCGCGTGCGTATTCTTCGCGGTAGAAGTTGATCAGGTGATTCTGCTTTTCCGTATAAACGTCCCACGACACGCCCGCCAGACTTCGCTTATCGAAATAGCTTTCAACCACACCACGGTCTTCCAGGCGTACTGCGTCGAGCACAGCTTTCTTGATTTCACGGTTGTAAAAGCTTTCAGAAAACCGCTGAAAGGTACGGAATCGATCATCGCTCGGCGTGCCGGGCAGATACAGCAGGTGCTCCCATTTACCCGCATTCAGATGACTGAAGATGTAGGCGCCCTCGACGCGTTTGCCCGCCAGATGGAAGGCGCGAATGCCGTTGTTTCCAGGTTTTGGCGACCATGCCCACGGCGTCGTATCGGGATCAAGGTCGAGATCGTCGATCAGCAATTTCAACCAGTTGAATTGCGACTGAGTCAGGTAGCCCTGCATTTTCTGCTCGAGTGCCGCGATGAGCATTTCGTTCTGTTTCAGCCGTGAATAGTAGGTGGACCGGTGCTCTAGCAAAGAACGGTCCGACGCATCGGCGTAGGCTTTCAAGTACTCGACATATTGATCGGCCGGTCGCAACACGATGTGCCGATTGATCAAACTTCGAGTGAGGCCTTGTACCTCATGACCTTCGACGGACTTGATCGAGCTGACATTGGGAAACCGGGAATCCGGCAAGTCATTCATCGACCCGCCGACGACCAGCACCCGGTCCCACAACGTCCAATTGATGAACAGTTGGGTGAGGGTCATGTACTCCTGGCCTTTCAACTTGACGATCACTTGATCCGGATCAACTTGCGCAGGCAGGCCACGGGATCGCAGTTCGTCATTGAGGACTTTACTCACCCGATCTCTGCTGAACTTATTCAGCGAATCCACGCCATCCAGGGTTTGGCGCGCTCAACGATAATCTTTTTATCGGTCCCCAGTCGGGTGTGCACTTGACGGTCACCGGCATCTGCATTTCGATACCACTTAGGCGTAGACGCTTCCTCCTCGGCATTGCCCCATAGAATCAGGCTCTGCACAGCGCCTTTAAAGGGCCCCTCCAAGTGAACCGGCGGCGTCATCAACTCAAAGTTAGTATAAAAAATATTGTCGTAGACAAGATCACCTGGAGTCAGATTAAGGGTTGCGAAATAAGCCCGATCCCCGGCGTGAAGTTGACGACTCAGATACTCCCTGCCTGCCGCGAAGGTGTAGAGCCTGGCCAGTGTTTTTTGCAGGCGTTCCAAACTACTGAATTCCATCCACTCTTGTTCAAACGGTGCACCCGGCGCGTACAAGACGTAACGTTCTCGAGCGGGAATTTGTACTTTGGGGGCATAAACCACCACATCCCGCAGTGGATTATCTTTTGATCCACCCGCCACCCCAAAACTGGTATGGGCCGGGTTACCCAAGTGATAAGACTCAACCAGGTTGTAAGCGTCAGCACTCAAGTGCTTCTGCAAGCCGGCCCTGAACAGACTCAACGCCGTCACACAACTGAGGTTTTCGCGCATCGCCTCTTGCACCGCGCGCGAACCGTAGAGGCGCTGCCGTTGAGCGGCGTATTTGACCCGCAGATCCAGCGCCTTGATCGCGTTGTGGATGAACGTCGGCGTCAGCGACGGAAAAGCGCCAGGGTCCTCAAGTTTCAGCTCATAAGGATGCGCAGCATCATGTGCGCCCCACATGAACATCTCCGTCAGGGATTTACGCTCGCCGAGGCCTTCGCGAGCATCGGCGCCGACGTCGATTTCAGCGTATTGCAAAACGAAAATAGTATCGGGATCCAGCGTCTTGCCTTGCGTCGAATACAGGAAGTCAGCCACCGAAGCCCGCGCAAACGCTTTGAAGGAAGACGCCGTTTTGGTCTGTTCATACAGTGCAATGTCACTTTCAAGGTGCGCGCGCTCAAGCGCGGTGTGGCGTTGCTGATCAGCCTCGGACGCTTTCTTCAACCACTCAGGCCTGAGGTTCTTGGCGCTGAGTTCAAGGCATCGTGCGAAACGCACTTGGGCCTTTACTCGCAAAGTGTCCAGACGCTGAATCTCGCCCAACAATCCGCTGTGTTCCTGACGACTTTGGCGCAGGTTCAGCAGCAGATGTTCAACATCACTCATCTGCTTTTCCAACAGACGACTGGCCAGCGTTTTCGCACCCATGTCGCGATAAACAATTGTCGCCACCTGTTCAAAGTTGGCCGCTTGGGAAAGTGGCAGTTCATCCAACAATCCGATGCGCTCGGCTGCTACCCCTGCTCGACGCAGCAATTCCTTATCCAGCACCTGCAGGGAGTCAAATCGTTCAATGCCTTTAGCGGCCGTATACAGGAAGCACCGACCGTTGCGATCTTTGGGGGACAGCCCCGGCTGGAGGTTCTCTGCCAGTTGAATCACAAACGCCTGGGACAGGGTTTGCGTCGATTGATTTGCCGAGGTCAGAACGACTTCATAAACCAGGGTGGGTTTTACGGCCCCCCTCACCATCGACTTGAGTTTTTCACCGTCATTTTTATCAACAGTGCCGATGGCGATGCCTGCGGATACTTCAGCCAAAAACAGATTCGCCAAGACCGAATCAAGTGACCGACTGCGACTGGCGGTCCAAAACCCCCGCAAATAGGCTTGCGCTTCAGATACATTCATCGCGGGATGAATAACTACCGGAATATCTTTCAAGACATTTTCCAGCTGAACAATGGCTTGTTTCTGATTGAATAACATTTCAGCGGACAACAGCGATTCATTACTAAACATACAACGTTCCTTTTGATTAAAACTGGCGGCGCCCTGCCGCACTTCGTTCTGAAGCGGACACTAAGCAACTGTAAAATCAAAGGGAACAAGCAACGTCTTTCCAATTATTTACACCATCAAAAAACATCACCAGGCCATCAGCAAAAAACCGTGTTCCAGCACAATATAAAAACATTGAATAACATTTAGCCGTTCATCAACCCGATACTAAACTCAGTTCCAACCCTAATAACTTGGCCTTGGCGACCGCTTGCGTGCGCCGCTCCACTCGTAACTTTCCATGAATACGGCGGACATGGGTTTTTACAGTGTGCAAAGAGATAAAGAGACGTTCGGCGATTTGTTGATTGGAATCGCCCGAGGCAATCAGAGTCAGCACTTCCAGTTCACGCACGCTCAGCGGATTGTCCTGCACGTCGGATTTCTTCGGTGACGAAGGGCCCAAGCCTGTTTCCGCCAGAAGCCCTGGCTGGCGCAATCGAAGTTGCTGGGACAAGAACGGCAGGTGACAACGGGTTATGAGTTCCAGGCCTTGTTCAAGTGACTGCCGGGCCACGTCAGTCTTGCCCTGCACAAACAACGCTTCCGCCATGGCCAGGTGCAATTCGGCGGCTAATCCGTGGGCGCCGTGGGCCTGGGCTGGTTCGAGCAATCGGTTGAGCCGTGCCTGGGGCTCTTCGCATTGGTGCAGATAAACCTCCGCCAGAATCAGCAGGTATTCAATGCGCGCAATCAACTCCACGGTGGCGGGCGGCGCCTGCCGTGCATTCGGCCCACGATAATGGCGCAGCACCCGTGTCAGCGCTTCATGCGCCAGCTCGGGCCGGCCCTGTTGCAACCAGAAATGGCTGCTGATCTGCAACAGCACACCGCGATACACCGTGTCGGGGATCTGCCGCCGTTGCATCAAGCGTTCGGCGTCGCGCAGGTGCATAAAAGCGTGTTCGTAGTTCCGTTGATTGGCCGCCAACTGCGCCTGCCCTAGAAAGCCATACAGCACGCGCTTGTCATGGCTGCGTCGGCAGTCGTCCAGCCCGGACTCAAAAAACTGCGCGGCCTGGTGGTCATGCCCCTGGCTCATCGCCAAGCGGCCACGGCGCAAGGCGATACGGCCCAACAACGGAACGGGACGGTCGGCCTGTTGCTCCAGTTGCTCCTGAACGTCGGCCAGCAGGCGTTCAGCTCGACCCGCGGCGCCCCGTTGCTCCAGCAACTGCGCATGATCGAGTTCGAGCAAGGCTTCGAACAGCAAAGAGCCTTGGGCCCGTGCCAGGCACAACGCCTCGCGGTTCACCGCTTGCGCCGCATCGAGGTCGCCCGTGAGCAGGGCCTGCTGGGTCAGCCCGGATAAACACATCAACCGCGCCGGCCAAGCCTCCGCCCCCAGCGCGGTCAACGCGTCGAGAAAATGCCGGCGCGCCGGTTCCAGCCGCCCTTCCAGATGCAGCAACCAGCCCTGTTGCGCTTGCCAGTGGGCCAGCAATTGACGTTGCCGCGTCGGGGTCGGTTGCGGGGCGAACCGGGACAGTTGGTGAATACAGGCACCCGCCTGTTCGAAGCGTCCGGCAAACAGTAAGGCGCACGTCATCAGCCCGACTACTTGCGGCGATACCAACAGCAAGTCATCGCGATGGCGTTCATGCAGGCGCAACAGCAACACCACGTTCTGGCGCTGGAACACGTGCTCAAGGTTGAAGTGTTGCAACAGGCTGACCGCGCTTTCGTACTCCTCGGCCAGCAACGCGTGTTCGAACGCCGACTGCCAGTCCTCCTGGGCGCCAAACCACTGACAGGCCCGTCGATGCCAGGAACGCCCCTCGGGCCAGGGCTGCTCCTTCATCAAACGGGCCAGGGGCGCAAACACCTGCAACCAGTCCGCCGAGTCCTCCCAGGATTCAATGAAGCAGCCCCGGGCCTGCAAGTCGTGCATCCAGCGAGCGCCATCACCGGCGCCGAATAAATGCTCGCACAGGCCGGCATTGAAACGCGGCAGGTGGGCCAATACGTGCCAGGCATTCGCCAGGTCCGCTGGCAGGGTGTTGAACAGTTCATGCTGCAAGTAATCGAGCAAGGTCGCGGATCGGGCCTGACGCCCCTGATCCCGGCCCCAGTGACAACTGTCGAGCAAGGCGATACGCACGCCCGCGCACCAGCCGCCGCTGCGCTGCACCATCCGCCGGGCGGTTTTCGCCAACAACGGCGCTTCGACATGGCTCAGCAGTTGTTCGACCTCGGCCTGGTTGAAGGCCAGCGCCCGCCCCTCGCACTCGTATAACTCGTCATCGAGCAACAGCCGTGGCCAGTTGCATTGCGGGCGACGGCGCCCGCCCAGCCACCAAGTCAGCGTCGGGCTACTGACCGCAATCAAGCGATCGAGCAAGGCATCGAGTTCAGGCGCGGGGGCGCGACAAAAGTCGTCGAGAAACACCCAGATCGGCGTTTGCACCCGGACCAGGTGCGCCACCAGGCTCGGCTCATCGGCGGCCGGCAATTGCAGGGCCTGCGCCAGGCGTTGGCACAACTCGCCCGGGCTCAGCGCGACACCGGCCATCGGCAGCCACAGGGTCTGGCACGGTGGCGGTGCTTGTAAAAGGCACTCGGCGAGCAAGGCACTCTTGCCGCTGCCCGCCGGCGCGCAGAGCAACTTGACCCGCGCCGAGGACTCCAGCAGCGGTGCGGTCAGACGCGGGCGCGACAGGTGATGGGCAGATAAACGGGGCAGGAATCCAGGACGGTCCAGACAGGGAGTCATGGCGGTCATTGTGGCGTGCCTTTTTATAGTTGTAAGGCCACCGTAGCCCTGTCTCGGCCGCTTGTTGAAGAAGTATTCAGCGCGCTGATTGCTGTGTATAAAAAAGGCGACCCAGTGGTCGCCTTTTCCTACAGCGATGCATCCAACGCCTTACCGAACACCCTCCGTACGCAGGGCCGATGGCGTGTAGTCCGCTGCCTTGGCTTCGAAGCCGAACTCGAAACTGTGCTTCTCTTCGTTCTTCATCCCCAGGGCGATGTAGCGACCGGCGATGATGTCGTAGAGCGCTTCGAGGGTGTAGCCCTGAGCCTGATGATCGTAATAATACTGCGCATGCCCTTCGGCGACGCGCCACAGTTGGCCGCGACCGTCGTAGTGGTCGACCAGCGCCACTTGCCAGCTGTCCTCATCGATGTACATGTGGCGCTTGGCGTAGATGTGCCGCTCGTTCGGCTTGACCGTGCCGATCACTTCCCAGACCCGGTGCAGTTCGTAGCGGGTGAGGTCTTGGTTGATGTGCCCGGCCTTGATCACGTCGTCATATTTGAGGCTTGGCGAATCCAGCTTGTAGCTGTTGTACGGGATGTACATTTCTTTCTTGCCGACCAGTTTCCAGTCGTAACGGTCTGGCGCGCCGGAGAACATGTCGAAGTTATCCGAAGTGCGCAAGCCATCGGACGCCGTGCCCGGCCCGTCATAAGCCACCTGCGGGGCGCGGCGCACACGGCGCTGGCCGGCGTTGTAGATCCAGGCCAGGCGCGGTTCCTTAACCTGGTCGAGGGTTTCGTGAACCAGCAACACGTTACCCGCCAAGCGCGCCGGCGCGGTCACCGACTGCTTGAAGAAGGTCAGCACGTTGGCGGCTTTTTCCGGATCGACGTCCTTCATCAACTGCGGCACGGCGATCTCTTCTTCGAAGCGGATCGGGGTGAAGGCGCCGTTGGTCTGTGGGGTGACCTGGGTGATGATGCGTTTGACGTTGCCGCCGTGATAACGGGTGATGTGGTTCCACAGCACCTCGACGCCGTTTTTCGGCAGCGGGAACGCGTAGTAACGATTACCGGTGAAATTGGCCAGGCCGTTTCCGTCGTTGATGGTGGTCACGTTCAGCGCGCTGCGCTTAGCGGACTCATAAATGTCCGCCGGGGCGGCGACGGTGCGATGGCTCGGGTAGACCGGGATTTTGTAGGTCTCGGGATAACGCTTGAACATCGCGACCTGGCCGTCGGACAGTTTGTCCTTGTACTTGTCCACCGTGGCGGCGGTGATGACGAACAGCGGTTTTTCATTGGCGAACGGGTCGGCCAAAAAGCCTTTGCTGTCCACCGCGCCAGCGTTTTTCGGGATACCACCGGTCCAGGCCGGGATCGATCCATCGGCGTTACCGGCCTTTTCCGCGCCCAGCGGCGTGAGGCTGGTGCCGAGTTTGTTTGCCTCGTCCGGCGACACCGCCGCCATCACATTTGCGGCCAGCAGGCTCAAGGCCAAGGCCCCGCATTGCAGAATCATCTTGCGCATTAAAGTCATCCTTCTCAAATCAGATCAGAAGTTCACGCCGAAGCTCAGGGCCACGAAGTCACGGTCTTCCAGCACGTTGTAGTCGCCGCCGAAAAAGTCGGTGTAACTCAGGCTCGCGGTGTAGGTGTTGCGGTAGTCGGCATCGACACCGACGCTGATCGCCTTGGCGCCTTCGTTGAACAAACCGTTGGGGCCGTAGCCAGCGACGTCGTGGGACCAGGACAGGTTGGGCTTGAGGTTGATCCCGGCGATCACGTTGCCGTAATCGAGAATGGCCCGGGTGCGGTAACCCCACGAGGTGGACGTGACAAAACCTTCGGTGTCGCCGCCGAAGCCGTACTGGCCGTACACCGAATCCCGGCCGTAACGCAGCTTGGTGCGCGACTCCAGGCCACCGACCCGCACCACCGCCGCTTCACCGACCAGGGTCAGGCGTTCGGCGCCCAGCACCTGGTCGAAGAAGTGAGTGAGGGTGCTCTGGATCTGGGTCACTTCCTTGCGTCGGTAACCTTTGTTGTCAGCGCCCGGCGAGGTCACCAGGGGCGACGCCGCACCGCCGGCAATCGGGTTGACCAGGGCCAGGGTCAGGTCATTGGTACTGACCTGCACCGGGGCATTGGGCCGGTAGCTGATCTCGCCGGTCCAGGCCGTGCCGGTGGGCAAGGTGGTGGCGAAACTGGCGCCGTAGAGGCGGATGTCTTCGGGGTATTCGAGGTAATACTGACCGCGACCCAGCATCACACTTTGCGCCAGCCCGCCCCCCGTGCCCGGCGCAATGCTGTTGGCGGTGCCGACGATTCCCGGGATACGCGCCAAGGTGCTGAGGCCGGCGGTGGTGGTACCCACCGTCGGTGTGCGGCTGTGGTAGTTCATGAAATACAGGCCGTACTCCGTGTCGTCGCCCAACCAGCGCAACGCCGTGCCCCACTGGCCGGAATCCCGCGCATCGCGGTCGCCGCCACGGGGGATGATCACCCCTTCGCGGCTGACTTCGAAGCCTTGGCCAAACGCCGCGGCGATCGGTTGCAACGGCGCAATCGCCGGACTGCCCACGGTGTAGCCCTTGGTGCAACCGTCCGCAGCGACGTCCACGCCGAAGAAGGTGCCGCAGTTGTCCAGGACGGTCTGGTCCCATTCCAGCTGATAGAAGCCTTCGACGCTGAGCTGATCGGTCAGGCCTTGGGACGCAAACAGCATGTTGACCGGGATCAGGCCTTCCTTGATCTCGGCACCCGGGCGCCGGAACGCCGACACGTCAATCGGGTTGATGCTGTTGATCGAGTTGCCGATAAAGGTACTTTCCCCCCAGCTGACCACCTGCTTGCCCGCCCGGACCGTGCCCGGCAGATCGGCGATGGAATAGTTGTGGTAGACGAAGGCATCGAGAATCTGCGCCCCGGCAGACTTGGCGCCTTCTTTGCGGCCGTGATCACTGATGGGTTTGAACTCGCGGTCTTCGTCCTGCAACTCGAAGTCGTACCAGTATTTACCGCGCACGAAGACCCCGGTGTCGCCGTATTTCAGTTCAAGGTCGTGAATGCCTTTGAAGATCTTGGAGAAGGTTTCGCCTTTCTTGAAGTTCAGCCGTCCGTCATCGCCGGTCGACGACTGCCCGGTGCCGCCATTGGAAACGCCGACCAACGACTTGTCGGCATCGCGCATCCCCCAACTCGCGCCGATGGACAGCGAGGAATCGAATTGGCCTTCGATTTCCCCGATGTTGAAGTTAACGGCCTGCGCCTGGGCACAGCAGCCCAACGCAACCGCAGCGGCGAGCGCCTGCGGCCTGAAGATGGCGCGCATTGTTGTTTTTGTCATGCGTCTTCCCCGGTGAGTGACAGAAGGCCCCACCCTACTGCCGCGCGCCGGGGCGGATAAGCGCACCAAGGAGGTATTCGCGCTGTCGCTCGAAAGGATGAATCCCCACATCGGCCGGGCTTTTGCGCCGGGCATGCGTGAGCTGGATGGAGGGTTATCAAGGAAATGGATCGGTGCCCTGACCACTGTTGCCCATGCGGTAACAGTGCATGTCGCAAATCGCTATTTTTCCTGTCGGTATAAGGACTTATCCTGCCCGCGCTGTCAGGGAAACTGCCCGAACAGCCAGGAATCCAGATGATTTGAACCCCTTCAATTCATCGACCCGTGTACACAGACGTTGATTTGTTGCTCCTTGATCCAGCGTCTGCCTCAGCCACTGCATTTGCAGTGGCTTTTTTTTGGCTGAACAAATGAAAGCTGAACTTTCTTAATTAACGACAAGAAGTTTCCGACATTTCTCTCGGACGCTTCCGAACTAACAATCCTTTAGCCTGCAAATAACTGCTCACGGCGTGTGAGCAGTCGTTGCAGTGACTTCTTTTCGCTCACGACAAACAAGCTCACTGTTTAATTAATATTACTAGCGTTTAAAAAGGAATTTAGATGCAAAGGCCACCGCCCCTTGAATTACCCCCCGTTCGAATCACGGCTGAAGCCCCGCCAGGAATGACGGTTTTAACCACCCAATCCAAACCACGCGGAAGCGGTATGTTTGGAAACGGCACTAACGCACAACTCCAACAAGTGGAGACTTCGGTCAAAACCCAAGAACTTAAAAGAACTGTCAAACATGACTTTGAAACCCGATCTCAAAAAGTAGCCGAGAGTCTGGAAGTTGAAATTTCGGCACATCGATCGCACACCGCTCATTTGCCTTACTCACAGGTCGAGGCATGGCAACGGGAAGTGAACATCCGCAATGCGCTGCTCGCCAGCAAAACAGCGCAGTTGCAGCATCAAACCCACATCGCCAACGCTTTTTTCGGCAGCGACCCGCGAGACAAATCCTTTGCGGATTTTGTCCAGAAAGCCAAGACCATAGACAAGATGATTTGGCCAGGGTCCCACGCCACACAACTGTGGGAACAGTCCTATAGGGCCGCCCACGAAGTCCAATTGCTGACTCAGTCGATCGCGCTGCTGCACCAGCAATCAGCGGCGGCACACACCCACCTGCGAGCGGCCCAGGTAGAGGCCCAGCGAGTGGCGGCGGAACAGGCGCGGATCGCCGCGGAGCAGCAACGCCAGAGAGAGATCGCTGAAACCGCTCGCCGTCAGAAAGAGCAAGACGAGATTGAGGCACAGAAACGGAAGGACGTTGCGGAGTTGGCAGAAGCCCGACGCTTGGCTGCCGAGCTGGCTGCTCGGCGGCGGGCGGAAAAGGCGCGCCTCAAAAGGCTCCAAGATGCGGAAGCCAAGGCTCAGAGACAGCGGCCGACATTTGCACACGCGGGAACAATTGCGGCATTCGGCCCAGCGTTTACGGGGCCAACCGGAACCGTAGCGGTCAATCCCGCGACCTCCCTGGCGCTCAGGTCCGCGTTACTTACCGCTGTTTCGGCCGCGACTGCTGCCGCAACGGCAGTCAGTACGCCTGTTCTTGTCGGGTTCGCAGCACTACTAGCGCCTTCCAGCCTTGGGAATGGTGACCTTTATTCCGTCAGCGTCCCGCTGTCAGAACTGGCGTCGATACCGACCACGGAGCTGCACGAGCGAGCGACCACGGGCCAGGAAATCGACCTGCCCGTCACACTAGGTTGGAGAACCATCGGGAACAGGGCAGAGATCGTCGTCGCCGCCACAAACGGCGGGACCATACCCTCGAATGTACCGGTGAAACTCGCGCACTTCGACACACGCAAAAATGCCTACGTGTCGGGCACTGGCATCGCCAACGGTCCGCTAATCACCTGGACACCCCAGGCCGAGCCATTGAGTCCGTCGACGGATTTTCCCTCGGTCGACAACGATCCAACGGTCTACGAAGGCGCAACGGTCACGCCGATAACGGGCCGAATCGACCCGAATCCACGGCTGGATCTGTATGGGTTTGGCGGACAAATCACCGTTTTCCCCATCGACTCCGGCCTTCCTCCGATTTTTACCCTGTTCAGGGATCGTCGGCAGGATCCAGGGGTGGCCAGCGGCATCGGACAGCCGGTTTCGGGGGATTGGTTGGATGCAGCCTCGACGCCGGAAGGCGCTCCGATTCCCAAGCAGATTGCGGATAAACTTCGGGGGAGGGAGTTTTCTAGTTTTAGGGCGTTTCGGAGGGCATTTTGGAAAGCAATGGGCGACGATATCTACTTGAGCGGCCAATTTACAAAGTTAAGGCAAGTGGACATGAAACAGCGACTCGCGCCGGTCGCGCATCCCCTCGAACAAGTGGGTAGACGAAAAAAATATGAAATTCACCACATTGAATTTATCAGTGAAGGTGGGGATGTCTACGACATGGATAATTTACGGCTGATGACGCCAAAATCACACATTAGCCTTCACTCTAAGACCCAGGAAAATTAACATGAAATTCCGGAACAGGCTGGAAGAATACACAGAGGTCGAATATTTAGAACTTATTGAGTGTCTTTTTGAAGCTAAATATTCTTCCGAAAACGAACATGACGAAATAGTGGATCATATTGTGATTACCTCGGAGCACCCAGATGAAACGGGCGTTTTATATGACCCGAGAAAAGGTATTGAAGACAGCCCCCAGGGGGTTATAAATGCCATTAAGCAATGGCGCTTGGCTAACGGCAAACCAGGCTTTAAACCTGAATAAAAAATGTCAAAGGGTCAAGGCTCCATCCTTGACCCTTTTTCAGCGATCCCGATCACTCGACACCATCATCCCGGCTACACCTCGCCCATCGCCTCAGGCCGCTCAATCAAATACTGACAAATCAACCTATCCCCGCGCAGGCATTGATCCATCGCCGGTTGCCCGGTGGCTTCGGAAAAGAACGAGGCCATGGCCCGGCAGACGCAGGGCTGGTCGCGTACGGCGCTGCCGAGGGGGCAGGTGTAGTTGCGCACCATGACGCCTTCGTCTTGTGGATGGGCTTCGGTGTTGGCGCCGAGGGCGTTGGCGGCGTCCATGGCGGATTGCAGGCCGGTGTTGAAGTCCGTTGGCGTGGCGAGGCCGGCTTCGCGGGCGAGGTGGCGGCCGGTTTCGTCGAGCAGGTCGCTGAGTTGTTGCTCGCCCAAACGATCCTCAATGACGGTCAGCAGCCCGCGCAAGAACAGGCGATAAGCGCTCGACTCGATGTCTTCGCTGCCCGGTGCCGCTTCGTAGGCCACCGGCGGTTTGCCGAGCATGCCGCGCTGCCGGACTGCGCTGCGCCGCACGGCGCCTTCGGCTTCCAGCTGTCGCAGTTGCACATTGATCGCGTTGCGGGTCACGTCGAGGTGTTCACACAACTGCACCACGGTCAGCGGCTCTCGCTGCAACAGGCGCAGGATCTCGTTTTTGGTGGTCACGGACAGGGCCCTTATCTCGCTGACTGAAGCGCGGATGATACCAACCTCCCAACCCTTGCGGGGCAAAAAAGTCATTAATGACAATTGGTATTGTCATTAATGCAATTAAGCCGTTAGACTTCTTGGGCAAAACAACAAATCCCCAGGAGTCAACCGTGAACAGATCCACTGCCTTGAGTCGCTTCAGCTTGCTTCCCCTGCTTTTCACCTTGGGTTTCGCCGTCGCCGATACCGGGCCGGTGGAACATGTCGATGCGTTGAACAAAGTCTTCGGCCAGCACCCCGGCGCCCGCGCCATCCATGCCAAGGGCACGGTGCTCGAAGGTACGTTTACCCCGAGCAGCAAGGCGCCCTCGGTGAGCAAAGCAGCGCATTTCAAACAAGCGGTGGCGGTGACCGTGCGCTTCTCCAACTTCGCCGGCATCCCGGACATCCCGGATAACCATCCGCTGGCCGACCCCCGTGGCCTGGCGATCAAGTTCAAGCTCGCCGATGGCAGCACCACCGACATCGTGTCGCACTCGTTCAACGGCTTCCCGACGCCGACCGCCGATGACTTCCACGACCTGATCGTCGCGCTCGGCGCCAGTGGCCCCGAAGCCGCCAAGCCCACTGCGCTGGACACTTATCTGGGCAGCCACCCGGTGGCGAAGACGTTCCTGACCACGCAAAAAACCGCGCCGGTGAGTTACGGCACGCTGCCGTACTACGGCGTGAATACCTTCAAGTTTACGAATGACGCAGGGGTGGTCAGCTACGGCCGCTATCAGTTCATTCCCGACGCGGGTGAGCACTTGCTGGCCGCGAAAGAGGCGGCCAAGGCAGCCCCGGACTACCTGACCACCGAAGTGCGCCAGCGCGTCGCCAAGGGTGCATTGAAATTCAAGATGCTGCTGCAGATCGCCGAAGCGGGTGACAAGCTCGACGATCCGTCGATTGCCTGGCCGGCCAGTCGCAAGTTGATCGAACTCGGCACGCTGTCGATCACCAAAGCGGTGATGAATGCGGACGCGGAAAAACCGCTGCTGTTCCAACCCAACGCGGTCACTGCTGGCATCGAGGTCCAGGACCCGATGCTCAACGTGCGCGCGGCGGCCTACTCGGTGTCGTTCGGCCGTCGTCAGCAATAAGGTTATCAATCGGATTTAGAGCCATGGCGTGGGTCTGCCGCTCCTTGATCCACTGCCTTAACTCGGCCGCTGCCTGCGCAGCGGCCTTTTTTATGGGCGTTGAGGACGGACCGTTACAACGAATACTTCTGCAGGTTGCCCATCATTTCCTTGAGCGCTTCGATATTGTCTTTCGGGTGCGCCGCGCCTTCGAAATCGCAAATCTGCTGCCAGTGCGCGGCGACGTCCTCCGGTGAAAAACCGCTACGCGGGTCGAACCCGGCGCCGAGGCTGCGCTCCCAGCGCACCTTGCCCATCCAGCCGCCGCCCACTTCGAACAGCCCGGAGGTTTCCTGGCAGTTTTCGCTGGCCAGGTACACCACCAACGGACTGACCAACTCAGGCTTGAGCTGTTCGAACACCTGCGGAGGGATCAAACCTTCGGTCATCCGCGTGCCGCCGGTGGGCGCGATGGCGTTGACCAGGATGTTGTTCTTGCGCCCTTCAATGGCCAGGGTCCGGGTCAGGCCATAAAGACCGAGCTTGGCCATGCCGTAGTTGGACTGGCCGAAGTTGCCGTAGATGCCCGAGGTCGACGCGGTGAAGATCACGCGGCCGTAATTTTGCTCGCGCATGTGCGGCCAGGCGGCGCGGGTGACTTTATAGGCGCCCTCGACGTGGACGCGGTAAACCAGGTCCCAGTCGGCGTCGTCCATTTTATGGAAGGTCTTGTCCCGCAGGATTCCGGCGTTGTTGACCACCACGTCGACGCGACCAAAAGCGTCCAGGGCGTGCTGGACCAGTTTGTCGCCGTCGGTGACCGAATCATGGTTGGCCACGGCGGTGCCGCCAGCATCACGAATTTGCGCAACCACCCGGTCCGCCGCCGACGCGTTGGCGCCCTCGCCCTGGGTCGAGCCACCGAGGTCGTTGACCAGCACCTTGGCGCCCTGCTTGGCGAACAACAAGGCATGGGCGCGCCCGAGGCCACCACCGGCTCCGGTGACAATCACGACTTTATCTTCGAAGCGCACAGACTCATTCATGGGGGAGGACTCCAGCAGGCCATTGGACAATGGCCTGAGTGTCCGGCACGCCGTCGCGAGTCACAATAAACACGGCTGGCGCTGAATGGTGCGCGATAAGGCTGGGGGATGAAGCCAGTTCAGGAATACGCCAGCTTACGCGGTGGCGCGACCCACTGATCGCGGAACGCCAGGTAATGCTTGAGCACCTCCACCGGCGCTTCGGTCTGCGGATAGTGGCCGATGCCCGACAACAACACGGTGTCCGGGTTGGGGATCAACTGCCGGTAACGCTCGACCATGTGCGCGCCGGAAATCGGGTCCAACGCGCCATCGATCACCCGCAGCGGTACTTCGCCGCGCTGCATGGCCGCCACCCAGCGGTCGCGCTGCACGCGTCGTTCCGGGATGTAGCTGATCAACTTGTGCATGATTCGTGGCCCGCGATTGCTCTCCACCAGGCTCCAGAAATCATCCATTTCACTTTCACTCGGCCGAGTGTTCGGGCCGAAGACCTGCCGGAAACTCTTCACCAGAGCGTCGCGGCTGAAGGCCCGGCCAATCATCCAGCCTAAGGGGCTGAGCAGGAGTTTTTGCATGAGCACCGGACGGTGGGTTTCCGGGAACAGTCCGCCGTTGAGGAACACGCAACTGGCCAAGGCAATGCGGTGTTCGTAATGCCGGGCGAGCAACTCTTGCGCCACGCTGTCGCCGTAATCGTGGGCCAACACATGCACCGGCGGCTCCACATTCAAGTGGGCGAGCAAGGCCTGTTGCAGATCCGCCTGTTCCAACAGGCTGTATTCATGATTCAAGGGTTTGGCCGAATCGCCGAACCCGAGCATGTCGCAAGCAATCACCCGATACCGCTGGGCCAGGGGTTGCCACAGGTAATGCCAATCCCAACTCGCGGTGGGGAAGCCGTGTATCAGCAACAGCGGCTCACCCTGGCCCGCCACCCAGTAACGGATGGTCTGGCCGCGGAACAGAAAACTCTGCCCGCGCGTGCGCCAGACGCACAGTGGGATCTCGGCAAGAGGCATTAGAGTTTATAACCCGGGTCTTGTTTATCGAGTTTGCGCAGCAACGCCGGCCAAGCCAGCATACCGCCCGTGCCTTGTGCACTTTTGGTGACGCCGGCAATCATCGCCTTGGCGCCCGCAAGGATCTGCGGCTCGATGGCGATCAACTCTGCGCCGCCGTTCTGCGCCAGCACCTGGATATCGCAGGCGCGCTGGAAGGTGAACATCATCAGGAAGGTATCGGCGATGGTGCCGCCACAGGTCAGCAGGCCGTGGTTGTGCAGCATCAGGAAATTATTTTCACCAAGGTCCGCCTGCAAGCGGGCCTTCTCTTCGTGGTTCAGCGCCACGCCTTCATAGCCGTGGTAGGCCAGGCTCGACAGCACGAACAGCGACTGCTGGCTGATCGGCAAGATGCCTTGCTTTTGCGCCGAAACCGCCACGCCGGCAGCGGTGTGGGTGTGCAGGACGCAAACCACATCGTGGCGCACTTCGTGTACGGCACTGTGGATGGTGTAGCCCGCCGGATTGATCTCGTAGGGGCTGTCCATCAGTTTGTTGCCGGCCTGGTCGACTTTAACCAGGCTCGAGGCGGTGATTTCGTGAAACATCAGCCCGAACGGGTTGATCAGGAAGTCTTCGGTGCCCGGCACCTTGGCGGAGATGTGCGTGAAGATCAGGTCGTCCCAACCATGCATCGCCACCAGGCGATAACAGGCCGCCAAGTCGACGCGAGCTTGCCACTCGGCCGCGCTGACCTGGTCTTTGACGCTTTGTGGTGATTGAACGGGGGCTACGCTCACGGCAATGACCTCTGGTTTTTGTTGTTTTGATCAACTGAAGACCAGTCTAGTCAGACCCGTGAGTTACGGTAGTTGCATTGGCAGCCAGCTTACTGGCCGAGCGAGTCAGGCCTTTAATGCATCGATCAACTGGGCCAGCCACGGCTCGGCATCGCCTTCCGGGTTGACGCTTTCGCTGGCATCGAGGCGCAACATCGGCAGTACTTCGCGCAGCCCCAGCTCAGCGAACAATTCATGCATTTGCTCACCGCCGCCGCAAAAGGTATCGCCATAACTGGCGTCACCCAAGGCAATCACCGCGCCAGGCAATCCGCGCCAGGCGCCCGGCAATTGGTCACGAATGGTCGAATACAGCGGCTGCAAGTTGTCGGGCAATTCACCCATGCCGGTGGTCGAGGTGACCGCCAAAAAGGCCTCCGGCGCATAGGCCAGGACATCGGCCAGGCTGGCACGAGGGTTGTGCCAGGCGTCGAAACCGGCGGCTTTGAGCAGGCTGGCAGCGTGGCGGGCGACTTCTTCGGCCGTGCCGTACACCGAGCCGGAAAGGATGGCGACTTTCATCAATCTGATCCTGGAACTGAGTCAAAGACCCGGATCTTAACAGCCACGGCAAAAAACCGGCGAATGCCTCGGCATTCGAGGCGGGTGGCCAGTGGACAGGTTTCATCGCTGATTTACACTACAGAGATCATTTGACACACAAAGGACCGCTCGGATGATTAACGCGCATTTGCTGCAAATGGTGATCAACGCTTCCAACGACGGGATCGTGATTGCCGAAAGGGAAGGTGATGACGATGACATCCTGATTTACGTCAACCCCGCCTTCGAACGCATGACCGGCTACACCAGCGACGAAATCCTTTATCAGGATTGCCGCTTCCTGCAATCGGGTGATCGCGATCAGCCCGCACTGGTGGCCATTCGCGACACCTTGCAAAACAAAGGTTCATGTCGCGAAATCTTGCGTAACTACCGCAAGGACGGCACGCCGTTCTGGAATGAACTGTCGCTCTCGACGGTCGTCAACCCGGCGGACGGGCAAACCTATTTTGTCGGTGTGCAGAAGGACGTGTCGGTGCAGGTCAAGGCACAGCAGCGCGTGGCGCAGTTGGAAGCGGAGTTGGCGCAGGTCAGAAAAGAGCTGAACACGCTGAAAGCGACGAACGGTGCAAACGAATCGGCGAATTAATGGTCATTAACTACAATCACCACTGACTTTGTAACTATTCCTTTCGAGCTACCCATGCATCGCAATGCACTGCTTACCCAAGATGAGCTGGATTTCATCCAGACCATGCAGCACAACCCGCAGCTCAACGTGCGCGATGCCACGTCGAGCCTGTTGGTTAATGGGGGTTCGCAGATTCGGGACCTGCTCACACGTCTGGCGGCGCACGAGCAGGTCACCATCCAGGCCAACTTCGAAAATCAGCAGATGACCTTCCCGCTGCACTTGGTGGAAGACGAGTTCCACGCCCTGCATCTGCGCTTGGGCGTACCCAGCATCTATGAAGACGGCCCGATGGTCCGACCATGGCGGCTGGCGCTGGAAGAACCGGTGCCGCTGGAGAACTCCAAGGGTCAGCCAGGCATGCTTTGGGTGCATGAAGTCTCGTGCAAAGGGGTGTTGCTGGAAGTGCGTAACCGCACCAAACCGCCGAAGCACTTCGCCTTGTGGTTCAGCCCTTCAGGCTACGAACGCATTGCGTTGCGCGGTACGTTCGAACGGGAAACCGAAAACGGCTTCTACGCCTATCAACTGAGCCAGAGCGACAAAGACGAAACCGAGCGCCTGCGCCAGTTCATCCTCCAGCAGCATCGCCTGACGCATCCCGCCCTGCACGTCTGACGATCAAGTATCCAAGGTGCCTGCCAGAAACTGGCGCAGGCGCTGTGTCATCAGCTGACCCTCACTGCCCAGGCAACCAATCGACGAGCCCGCCAGACTGTCCGCGGCCAGCTCCGACAATTCCCCGGCGAGCATCACCGAGCAATCCAGGCTCAAGGCCAGGCGATTCAATCGCCGTGGCAAATCCGGCAGCGGCGCGTGATTGGAAAACAGCACCAGCGCACTTGGCTTGATCTTGCCGCAGACCAGTGGCAATTCAGCGAAAGGCTGGCCCTGGATCAGCACCCGCACACCCACCTCGCTGCTACCAATCAACAACGCCGCCACCAGCAATTCCAGTTCCTGGCATTGCCCATCCAGGGCCGTGACCAACACTTTGCGCGATTGATTGCTGCGCATCATCACCAATCGCTGCAAGACCCGCGAACGCAGAAACGCGTCGAGGAATAACCATTCACTGGTGCCGCCGTACTGAGCCCGCTGTTGATGCAACTGGCGCCACAGCGGCATCAGGATGTTCTGGAAGACAACGGTCAGCGGGTAGCTGGTAAACACCTGGCCGAAGACCCGTTCCAGGCTCTCCACATCAAAGTCACTGACGGTCGCCCACAGTTGCGCTTGCCAATGGGCGTAATCGCTTTGTACCAGTTCATCGGGAATGATGTCGGCCAGGACCTGGGTCGGCGCGGCCTTGGCGAGGATCTTGCCAACCTTGCTCACCGCCACGCCCCGGTCGATCCAGCTCATGACGCTGCGAACCGTGTCAATATCGGTCAGGGAATACAGCCGATGCCCGCTTTCAGTGCGGATGGGCTGGATCAAACCATAACGCCGTTCCCAAGCGCGCAGCGTCACAGGGTTAATACCCGTCAATCGGGACACTTCGCGAATGGGGAACAGTTGCTCCTTTTCCAGCGAAGAATCGGACCGTACACCGGGGTCAAGCTCAAGCAGCGCTGGCATAAGAAGGTACATCCCTGTGGGTCATTGGATCCATTCTACGCCTGCTTGCCCCTGTCACGACAATAGGCCGGTGCGACGACCGACGCTGGCGTATTTCGCAAAATCAGGAATAATCCTTGCTTGTCTTGAGACGCAGCCCACCACCCCGGCGCTGCGTACCGTGAAACTCCTACCCGGAGGGCCGCGCTCGTTATTCGGAGATACACAATGTCTACCTCACCCGTCACCCTGATGGTGGCCCGGCGCGTTGCCGCCGGTCGCTACGAAGACCTGATTGCCTGGTTGCGCGAAGGCGAACAACTGGCTACCGACTTCCCTGGTTACCTGGGCTCTGGCGTGCTCGCTCCGCCACCCGATGACGACGAGTTCCAGATCATCTTCCGATTTGCCGACGAAAAGACCCTGCATGCCTGGGAGCACTCGGCGTCACGTACCGCGTGGCTGGGCCGTGGCAGCGATCTGTTCGCGCATCCGATGGAACATCGCGTCAGTGGCATTGAAGGCTGGTTCGGTGCCGTTGGCCAACGTCCGCCGCGCTGGAAACAGGCCGTGGCGATCTGGCTGGCGTTTTTCCCGGTGTCGCTGCTGTTCAACTTCGTGCTCGGTCCATTGCTGGGCGAGATGAGCCTGCTGCCGCGGGTGTTGGTCAGTACGCTGGTGCTGACGCCGCTGATGGTGTTCTGGTTTATTCCGCTGTCCACCCACCTCTTGGCGGCCTGGCTGCACAGCACCCCCGCGCGGCCCTTGCCCGCCGAACCGGCACCCCACACGCGTTAACCGCTGTCCCGTAGGTGAACCGCTCGCGTCGCTGGTATAGTTTTGCTCTTACCGCGACGCGAGCCGTTCATGACCTCTTCTTCCGCTCCGATCCTGATCACCGGCGCCGGCCAGCGCGTTGGCCTGCATTGCGCGCAACGACTGCTCGAAGATGGCCATCGCGTGATCATCACCTACCGCAGCGAACGTGCCGGGGTCCAGGCCTTGCGCGACCTCGGTGCCACCGCGCTGTTCGCCGACTTCTCCAGTGAAAGCACGATCCTGGCGTTCATCGCCGAGCTGAAAAACCACACCGACAGCCTGCGGGCGATTGTGCATAACGCCTCTGAATGGCGCGCCGAATCACCCGATACGGCGGCGGCCGACTTCACCCAGATGTTCAATGTGCACATGCTGGCGCCCTACTTGATCAACCTGCAGTGCGCCGAACTGCTGCAACGCTCGACGCCCGCGGACATCGTGCACATCAGCGACGACGTGACCCGCAAGGGCAGCCGCCAGCACATGGCCTATTGCGCGAGCAAGGCCGGGCTTGAAAGCCTGACCCTGTCGTTCGCCGCGCGCTACGCCCCGGCGATCAAGGTCAACACGATCGCCCCGGCCCTGCTACTGTTCAATCCCGACGACGACGCGGCGTACCGCGAAAAAGCGCTGGCCAAGTCTGCACTGGGTATCGAGCCCGGCAGCGAAGTGGTCTACCAGAGCCTGCGCTATCTGCTCGACAACCCCTATGTCACCGGCACGACCCTGACCGTCAACGGCGGACGGCACGTCAAATAAGCCCCGCTGTGCGAGGAAGTAACATGAGCCTGCCCCAGCAATACCGCGAGATCCTGATCGGCCTGGGCGAAAATCCCGACCGCGAGGGGTTGCTCGACACCCCCAAGCGCGCCGCCAAGGCGATGCAGTACCTTTGCCATGGTTACGAACAGAGTGTCGAAGAAATCGTCAACGGCGCGTTGTTTGCTTCCGACAGCGACGAGATGGTGATTGTCGCCGACATCGAACTCTATTCACTGTGCGAGCATCACTTGTTGCCCTTCATCGGCAAGGCGCATGTGGCTTATATTCCGACAGGCAAGGTGTTGGGCCTGTCGAAGATCGCGCGGCTGGTGGACATGTTCGCCCGGCGCCTGCAAATCCAGGAAAACCTCACCCGCCAGATCGCCGATGCGGTGCAACAGGTGACCCAGGCCGCCGGCGTGGCGGTGGTGATCGAAGCCAAGCACATGTGCATGATGATGCGCGGCGTCGAGAAACAGAATTCGACCATGAACACCTCGGTGATGCTCGGCGCCTTCCGCGAGTCGAGCAACACCCGCCAGGAGTTCCTGCAATTGATTGGACGGAGCAAGTAGCAATGCCACAACTTCAACCAGGAATGGCCCGCATCCGGGTCAAGGACCTGTGCCTGCGGACCTTTATCGGTATCAATGAGGACGAGATCCTCAACAAGCAGGACGTGCTGATCAACCTTACGATCCTGTATGCGGCCCAAGAGGCGGTGCGGGACAACGATATCGATCACGCGCTGAACTACCGCACCATCACCAAGGCGATCATCGCGCACGTCGAGGGCAATCGCTTTGCCCTGCTTGAGCGCCTGACCCAGGAAATCCTCGATCTGGTGATGACCAACGTTTCGGTGCTGTACGCCGAAGTGGAAGTCGACAAACCCCACGCCCTGCGATTCGCCGAGTCGGTATCGATTACGCTCGCGGCAAGCCGCTAAGCTTCAAGCTTGCAGCTTCAAGCGGTAAGCTAACGGCCAACGCATTCCCAACTTGCAGCTTGAAGCGTGCCGCTCAAAGCTGTCTCGCAGAGACCCCCATGAACGATCAACAACGCCTGGAACTTGAAGCCGCCGCCTTCCGTCGCCTGGTCGCGCACCTGGACAGCCGCAAGGACGTGCAGAACATCGACCTGATGAACCTTTCCGGGTTCTGCCGTAACTGCCTGTCCAAGTGGTACAAGGCCGCCGCCGATGAACGGCAGATCGAGGTCAGCCTCGATGACGCCCGCGAAGTGGTGTACGGCATGCCGTACGCGGAGTGGAAAGTCCAATACCAGCAAGAAGCCAGCGCCGACCAGCAAGCGGCGTTCGCCAAAGGAAAACCCAATGAGTGATTTGAACACCCTGTGCGCCAGCCTGCAGGGCGGCGAACATGCCTTCGCCGATACCCTGGCCTTCATCGCCGCCGGCTACGACTATCAGCCCCAGGCCTTCAGCAACGGTGGCGTGGAAAACGCCGCCGGGCAGAACGAAGGCTCGTGCAAGACCCTGGGCCTGGCGCTGCTCGAAGGTCTGAGCGATGAAGAAGCGCTGCTGGCGTTCGGCGAGCACTACCGCTCGGTGCTGGCGACGCCTGAGGGCAGCGACCACGGCAATATCCGCGCGTTGATTGCCCATGGGCTGGCGGGTGTGAAGTTTTCGCAGCAGCCCCTGACTCGCCGCTGATCCTCTGTGGGAATGTCATTGCCGGGTAAATCCCAGGCACAAAAAAACCGGCTTCTCAGCCGGTTTTTTTATTTCAACGGTCTCAGAACGCAACGTTCTGCAGGTCGTCGAGGTAGCGCTCCGCGTCCAGTGCGGCCATGCAACCGGCGCCGGCCGAGGTGATGGCTTGACGGTAAACGTGGTCAGCCACGTCACCGGCGGCGAAGATGCCTTCGATGCTGGTGGCGGTGGCGTTGCCTTCGCGGCCGCCCTGCACGATCAGGTAGCCGTCTTTCAACGCCAACTGACCTTCGAACAGCGAGGTGTTCGGCGTGTGGCCGATGGCGATGAACACGCCGTCGACTTTCAGCTCATCGAAGCTGCCGTCGTTGTTCTTCAGACGCGCACCGGTCACGCCCATGTTGTCGCCCAGCACTTCGTCCAGGGTCGAATTGAGCTTCAGCTCGATCTTGCCTTCGGCCACGCGGGCATTCAGTTTGTCGATCAGGATCTTCTCGGCGCGGAAGGTTTCGCGACGGTGGATCAGGGTCACTTTGCTGGCGATGTTGGCCAGGTACAGGGCCTCTTCAACGGCGGTGTTACCACCACCGACCACGGCCACTGGCTTGTTGCGATAGAAGAAACCGTCGCAGGTGGCGCAGGCCGAAACGCCCTTGCCCATGAACGCTTCTTCCGACGGCAGGCCCAGGTAACGAGCGCTGGCGCCGGTGGCGATGATCAGGGCGTCGCAGGTGTAGGTGCCGCTGTCGCCGGTCAGGCTGTAAGGCTTGGACGCAAAGTCGACGGCGTTGATGTGGTCAAAGACGATTTCGGTTTCGAAACGCTCGGCGTGTTCCTTCATGCGTTCCATCAGCACCGGACCGGTCAGGCCATGAACGTCGCCCGGCCAGTTATCGACTTCGGTGGTGGTGGTCAGCTGACCGCCAGCCTGCATGCCGGTGATCAGCAGCGGCTTGAGGTTAGCGCGGGCGGCATAGACCGCGGCGCTGTAACCGGCAGGGCCGGAGCCGAGAATAATCACACGCGAATGACGTACATCAGACATGACCTACTCCTGTTGACCGGCCGTTGATTCAGGCGCGGAACGCCGGTTTGCCGGCGGGAATAAAAAGGACCGTTGAAAGCACTTGGGGAAGGCTTGAGCTCGACAGTCCTGAAAAAGAATGGGTGCAGCGTATCGAGGGGGCGAAGATTAAGGAAATACGGTTTAACAATCCAGCTCATAGGTGGTCTCTATCCGCAGAGAGCCCCGTATAGACGGCTTTGTTACTGCGGATGTCGACGCTTTCGCTTCCTCGGTAAAGCCGATAAGGTCGCCCCGTTCACCCATCGCAAGGACCCCGCCATGCCCGCCCCTGTTCTGTCCGGCCCGCAATACCTGCGCGAAGGCCTCAAATTGGTCTTGAGCCCCAGCCTGCGCCTGTTTGTGCTGCTGCCGCTGATGATCAACCTCGTGCTGTTCGTCGGATTGATCTACTTCGCCGGCCATGAATTCAGCCTGTGGGTCGACAGCCTGATGCCGACACTGCCCGATTGGCTGGGTTTCCTCAATTACATTTTGTGGCCGCTGTTCGTGGTGCTGGTAGTGCTGATGGTGTTTTTCACCTTCACGATGCTGGCCAACGTGATCGCCGCCCCGTTCAACGGTTTTCTCGCGGAAAAAGTCGAAGTCGTGGTGCGCGGCACCGATGACTTTCCCGCATTCAGCTGGGGCGAATTGATCGCCATGGTTCCCCGCACCCTGGCCCGGGAAATGCGCAAGCTCGGTTACTTCCTGCCCCGCGCCATCGGCCTGTTCATCCTGTCATTCATCCCGGTGGTCAACATCGTCGCCGCGCCGCTGTGGTTGTTGTTTGGCGTGTGGATGATGGCGATCCAGTACATCGACTACCCGGCGGACAACCACAAGCTCGGCTGGAACGAAATGCTCGCCTGGCTGCGGCAGAAGCGCTGGCAGAGCATGAGTTTTGGCGGGATGGTGTATCTGGTGCTGCTGATTCCGGTGGTGAATATCCTGATGATGCCGGCCGCCGTGGCCGGGGCGACGCTGTTCTGGGTGCGTGAGCGCGGGGACGAAGCGCTGATCCGCTGAAGCCACCGTCATCAATCCATCATCACCCTGACACATTGACGACATGGCCTCAGCCGACACTGGGGTCATGACGACAGCTCTGCATATCACTCTGATCACTGAAACCTTTCCACCGGAAATCAACGGCGTGGCCAATACCCTTGGCCGCTTGTGCGATGGCTTGCGCGCTCGCGGGCATCGGGTCGAGTTGGTGCGCCCGCGCCAGGGCTGCGACCAGAGCCTGAGCAGCGACGATGGCTTGTTGCTGTGTCGCGGCTGGCCCTTGCCGGGCTATCCGGGCCTGCAATGGGGCCAGTCGTCGATGCACAAGTTGCTGAGGCGCTGGACTCGCCAGCGCCCCGACGTGCTGTACATCGCCACTGAAGGGCCCTTGGGGCTGTCGGCGTTGCGGGCCGCACGGCGCCTGGGCATTTCCGTGGTCAGCGGCTTTCACACTAATTTCCAGCAATACACCAGCCAGTATGGCCTGGGCTTGTTGACCCGTTTGCTGACTCATTACCTGCGTTGGTTCCACAACCGCTCCAGCCTGACCCTGGTGCCCAGCGTCAGCCAGCGCCTGGAACTGGAACGCCGGCACTTCGAACGTCTGGCGCTGCTGTCTCGCGGGGTCGACAGCCAATTGTTCCACCCCGGCAAACGGATCAGCGCCTTGCGCGAGCAATGGGGTTTGAGCAGCAATGACCTGGCGATCATCCACGTCGGGCGCCTGGCCCCGGAAAAGAACCTGGGACTGCTCACCCGCAGTTTCAAACACCTGCAAACGAGCTATCCACAGCGCAGGATGAAATTGATCGTGATCGGTGACGGCCCGCAACGCGGCGCACTGGAAAAAGCCCTGCCCGAGGCGATTTTCTGTGGCGCGCAACGAGGTGAGGCGCTGGCCAGTCACTACGCGTCTGGGGATGTGTTTCTGTTCCCGAGCCTGACGGAAACCTTCGGCAACGTTGTGCTGGAAGCCTTGGCTTCGGGGCTGGGGGTGGTGGCCTACGATCAAGCCGCGGCCGCGCAACATATTCGCCATGGCTACAACGGCGTGCTGGCCATGCCGGGGGACGAAGAGGCGTTCTGCGATGCCGCCGCTTGGTTGCTGGAAGAAGCGGAGACCTTGCGCTGCGTGCGACTCAATGCACGGCAGCATGCCAGTCGCCAGGGCTGGGCGGCGATTGTCGAGCAGTTTGAGGGGCAGTTGCGGGGGGCTTGTGACGGGCGGCAATTGGTGCCGAACGCACCGATAATCCGTTGAAGATTTGATGACGTTGAGGGCCTCTTCGCGGGCAAGCCCGCTCCCACAGGGATTTGCGTTGTACACAAAAACTGTGGGAGCGGGCTTGCCCGCGATGGGGCCGACGCCGTCGCGGCTTAAACCAGCGTCATCAACGCCTCGCGGCTGAACGGCAGGATGTCGCCTTCACGCCCTTCGCGCACTTTCAGCGCCCAGTCCGGGTCCACCAGCAAGGCGCGGCCCACCGCCACCAGATCGAACTCGTCGTTGTTCAGGCGTTCCAGCAGCTTTTCCAGGCTCGCGGGTTGCGCGACCTTGTCGGTGTTGACCATGAATTGCAGGAACTCTCCATCGAGGCCGACGCTGCCCACGGTAATGGTCGGCTTGCCGGTGAGTTGGCGCGTCCAGCCGGCCAGGTTCAGCTCGGAACCCTCGAACTCTGGCTCCCAGAAGCGTCGCGTGGAGCAGTGGAAAATATCCACACCGGCGTCGGACAACGGTTGCAGGAATTCCCCCAGTGCCTCCGGGGTCAGCGCCAGGCGCGCGGTGTAGTCCTGCTGTTTCCATTGCGAGAAACGGAAGATGATCGGGAAGCCGTCGCCTACCGCCGCGCGCACCGCCTGAATCAGCTCGATGGCGAAACGCGAACGGTTGGCCAGGCTGCCACCGTATTCATCCGTGCGCTGGTTGGTGCCTTCCCAGAAGAACTGGTCGATCAGGTAACCGTGGGCGCCGTGGATTTCCACGCCGTCCATGCCGATGCTCTGCGCATCCTTGGCGGCCTGGGCGAAGGCCTCGATCACGTCCTGAATGTCCTGATGAGTCATGCCGTGGACCACCACTTGGCCGTCCTTGAGTTTTTCCGTCGGACCATAGCCCGGCACGCTGGCATCCGGTTCGGTGCCGAGACGCCGTACATTGCCGACATGCCACAGTTGCGGAACGATCTTGCCACCTTCAGCGTGCACCGCGTCGACCACTTTCTTCCAGCCGGCCAAGGCTTTTTCACCGTAGAAATGCGGCACGTTCGGGTAACCGTTCGAGGCTTGATGGCCAACGGTAGTGCCCTCGGTGACGATCAGGCCGACACCCGCTGCCGCTCGGCGACGGTAGTACTCGATCACTTTGGAATTGGGTACGCCGCCCGGCGAAAACGAACGGGTCATCGGCGCCATCACCACGCGGGACGACAATTGCAGGCCACCGAGGTGGAAAGGTTTGAACAGGGCTTTGACGGGCATGAGGCGCTCCACTGGGATCAGGATCGGCAAGAGTTTTATGACGTCGATAATATGGAGTGCCAGCGCCCTTGAACAGCACTATTGATCTGGGTGATTAAGAGTCAAAAGACTGGCAAAAAAAATCGCAGCTCAGTGGCTGCGATTTTTCGGGGATCAGGCCAGGGCCTTCTCGATGGCTTGGATGACGGTGGGATCATCCGGCGGTGTACGCGGCGAGAACCGCGCAAGCACACGCCCGTCCTTGCCCAACAGGAATTTTTCGAAGTTCCAGCTGATGTCACCGGGGAACTCCGCCCCTTCACCCGCCAGCAGGCGATACAACTGATGGCGGTCGTGGCCGTTGACTTCCAGCTTGCTGGACAACGGAAAACTCACGCCGTAGTTGAGGCTGCAAAATTCCTGGATCTCTTGGTCAGTCCCAGGTTCCTGCCCGGCAAACTGATTGCACGGCAGACCCAGCACACTGAAGCCCTGGGCCTTGTATTGCTGATAGAGGTTTTCCAGCGCCGCGTACTGCGGGGTCAAGCCACATTTGGAGGCGACGTTGACCACCAGCACGACATGCCCCTTGAAGGGCGCCAGCGGTAGCTCCTGACCATCCAGGGCTGTCAATTTAAGGTCGTGAAAAGCACTCATGACGGACTCCAAATTTCCCGTGTTCTACTCGAAACAGCCACTAGGCGATACCGCCAGCAACAGCCGCGGACTAAAAAGGCGCCCCTCGGGCGCCTCTCCAGTTCTCTGAGCTTAGCGCAGAAAATCAGTGGTGATGGCCACCTTCGCCATGGACGTGGCCATGAGCGATTTCTTCCTGGCTGGCGTCACGGATGTCGACGATCTTGACCTGGAAATTCAGGCGCTGACCGGCCAACGGGTGGTTGCCGTCAACGGTGACGTCGTCGCCGTCGAGGTCGCGGATGGTGACGATTTGCATCTGGCCGTCCGGTGCGGACGCGTGGAACTGCATGCCCACTTCCAGTTCATCGACGCCTTCGAACATGCTGCGGCTCAGGGTGCTGACCAGTTCGGCGGCGTATTCGCCATAGGCATCTTCCGGTTCTACGGCAACGGTCAGTTCATCACCGACGTTCTTGCCTTCCAGGGCCTTTTCCAGGCCTGGAATGATGTTCCCTGCGCCTTGCAGGTAGACCAGCGGCGCGCCGCCGGCAGAACTGTCGATGACCTCACCAGCGTCGTTGGTCAGGGTATAGTCAATGGAGACAGCCTTATTGGCGGCGATCGGCATGGGGCGAGACCTTTTGCATAAGAATGAAGAATGGGCAAGTTTAGCGAAGCAATCGCCCGAAAGCGAACACAACCCGGACAGACGGACCATGCCCAGCGCTTCGATCATCGAAGGTTTCCATCAGGACGAGGATGACCACTGGGTCGTCGAGCTGTCCTGCGGCCATACCCAGCACCTGCGCCACCAACCGCCGTGGCAATCCCGGGCCTGGGTCCTGGACCCGGCGCTGCGTATTGAAAAAATAGGCCAGCCCTTTGATTGCGGTTGGTGCGCACAAGGCCCCGTTAGCGATAACCTTGGCGACTGATATCCGGTAGAAGGCCAGCCATAGGCCCATGCCGTTGCCATGCTCCCTTAGAGAATCCGCATGCAAACTTTTTTTATCGCACCCACCGATTTTGGTGTGGGTCTGACCTCCATCAGCCTCGGGCTGGTGCGTACCCTTGAGCGGGCCGGGCTCAAAGTCGGCTTTTTCAAACCCATCGCCCAGCCGCACCCCGGCGATACCGGCCCGGAGCGTTCTACCGAACTGGTGGCGCGCACCCACGGCTTGAAGCCACCGCAGCCGCTGGGCCTGGCCCATGTCGAACGGATGCTTGGCGATGGTCAGCTCGACGAGTTGCTCGAGGAAATCATCACCCTCTATCAGCAAGCCGCCATCGGCAAGGACGTGTTGATCGTCGAAGGCATGGTGCCGACCCGCAGCGCCAGCTACGCCGCGCGGGTCAACCTGCACTTGGCCAAGAGCCTGGACGCCGAGGTGATTCTGGTCTCGGCCCCGGAAAACGAAGTGCTGACCGAACTCTCCGGCCGGGTCGAATTGCAGGCGCAGTTGTTCGGCGGCCCGAAAGACCCGAAAGTCCTCGGCGTGATCCTCAACAAGGTCAAGACCGATGAAAGCATGGACGCCTTCGCCGCCCGCCTGAAAGAGCACTCGCCGTTGCTGCGCAGTGGCGATTTCCGCTTGCTCGGCTGCATCCCGTTCCAACCGGAACTGAACGCTCCGCGCACCCGTGATGTGGCCGACCTGATGGGCGCGCAAGTACTCAACGCCGGGGATTACGAAACCCGGCGCATGACCAAAATCATCATCTGCGCCCGCACCATGCGCAACACCGTGGAGCTGCTCAAGCCCGGCGTGCTAGTGGTGACCCCCGGCGACCGCGACGACATCATCCTCGCCGTCAGCCTGGCGGCCATGAACGGCGTGCCCCTGGCTGGCCTGTTGCTGACCAGCGACACCCTGCCCGACCCACGGATCATGGACCTCTGTCGCGGCGCCTTGCAGGCCGGCTTGCCGGTGCTGTCGGTGAGCACCGGCTCCTACGACACGGCCAACCAGTTAAATGGCTTGAACAAGGAAATCCCGATCGACGACCGCGAGCGCGCAGAGATCATCACTGATTTCGTCGCCAGCCACCTCGACGCCAAATGGCTGCACCAGCGCTGCGGTACGCCACGGGAAATGCGCCTGTCGCCGGCGGTGTTCCGCTACCAATTGATCCAGCGGGCACAAGCGGCGAACAAGCGCATCGTCTTGCCCGAGGGCAGCGAACCGTTGACCGTGCAGGCCGCCGCGATTTGCCAGGCCCGGGGCATTGCCCGATGCGTGTTGCTGGCCAAGCCGGAAGACGTCGAAGCCGTGGCCCGCGCCCAAGGCATCGAGCTGCCGCCGGGGTTGGAGATTCTCGATCCGGACCTGATCCGCCAGCGCTATGTCGAACCCATGGTGTCGCTGCGCAAAAGCAAAAGCCTCAACGCACCGATGGCCGAGCAACAACTGGAAGACACCGTGGTGATCGGCACCATGATGCTCGCCCTCGATGAAGTCGATGGCTTGGTGTCCGGGGTCATTCATTCCACCGCCAACACCATCCGCCCGGCCCTGCAACTGATCAAGACCGCGCCGGGCTGCACCTTGGTGTCGTCGGTGTTCTTCATGCTGTTCCCGGAAGAAGTGCTGGTGTACGGCGACTGCGTGATGAACCCGCACCCGAGCGCCACCGAGCTGGCGGAAATCGCCCTGCAAAGCGCCGACTCCGCCGCCGCATTCGGCATCACGCCGCGGGTGGCGATGATCAGCTACTCCAGCGGTGAATCCGCCAGTGGCGAAGAAGTCGAGAAAGTCCGCGAGGCGACGTTGCTGGCCCACGAACAACAGCATTCGCTACTGATCGACGGCCCGCTGCAATACGACGCCGCCGCCAACGAAACCGTGGCGCGGCAACTGGCGCCTAACAGCCAAGTTGCCGGCCGGGCCACGGTGTTCGTGTTCCCCGACCTGAACACCGGCAACACCACCCACAAAGCCGTGCAACGCAGCGCCGACTGCGTCAGCCTCGGGCCGATGCTGCAAGGCCTGCGCAAACCGGTGAACGATCTGCCACGGGGCGCCCAAGTGGACGACATCGTCTACACCATCGCCCTCACCGCGATTCAAGCCGCCAACCGACCTCTGGATCATTAAATGCTGGATTTTCTGCCTGCCAAACTGCGCGGTGTGATTGCTTCATTGCTGCTCGCGCTGAATACGATTTTGCTGTGCTCGTTTCTGTTCTGCGTGGCGCTGCTCAAAGTCCTGCCGTTCGCCTTCACCCAGCGCTTGACGCTGTGGCTGATGAGCCACACCCATGAAGCCTGGATCAGCAACAACAAGGGCTGGATGAACCTGGTTCGTCGCACTCGCTGGCACCTTTCAGGGCTGGAAGGGCTGGATTACCAGCACTCGTACCTGATCACCAGCAACCACCAGAGCTGGGTCGACATCATGGTGTTGCAGTACGTGCTCAACCGTCGGATCCAGCCGCTGAAGTTCTTCCTCAAGCAAGAGCTGATCTGGGTGCCGGTGATCGGCCTCGCCTGGTGGACCCTGGGCTTTCCGTTCATGAAGCGCTACTCCAAGGCCTACCTGGAAAAGCATCCGGAAAAGAAAGGCAAAGACCTGGAAACCACCCGCAAGACCTGCGCGAAATTTCGCAATAACCCGGTGGGGATTTTCAACTTCGTCGAAGGCACGCGCTTCACACCGGGCAAGCACGCCCAGCAGCAATCGCCGTTCAAGTACCTGCTCAAGCCCAAGGCCGGCGGCATTGCGTTTGTGCTGGATGCCATGGGCGAACAGCTGGAGTCGATCGTCAACGTGACCATCCACTATCCCGGCGGACGCCCGGGTTACTGGGACTTGCTCTGCGGCAACGTCAAGGATGTGGTGGTGCACTTCCAGGAGCTGAAGATCCCGTCGCAATTCATCGGCAAGAACTACGACCAGGACGGCGCCTATCGCCTGGAATTCCAGGGCTGGATCAACCAGCTGTGGCAGGACAAGGATGCGTTGCTGGAGCAGATGCACCGGGAGTATCCGGCGAAGTCTTGAGGTGCCGGTAAGGGCCTCATCGCTGGCAAGCCAGCTCCCACAGGTTTTGTGAACACCGCCTATCACTGTGGGAGCGGGCTTGCCCGCGATGGCGATCTAAAGAACACAAAAAAACCCGCCGGATGATCACTCATCGGCGGGTTTTTTATGCATGGCTGAGGCTTAGATCGCGCCGCGCTGGCGCAGCAGATCCAGCACTTGCTTGACGCTGTCTTCCAGCGACAACGCCTGGGTGTCGATCACCAGGTCGGCGTTCAACGGCACGTCGTAAGGGAAGGACTCGCCCGGGATGTTGTCGCCAGCGGCGGCATACAAACCTTGCGGGTCACGCTCGGCGCAGACCTGCGGCGAGGCCTGGACGTAAACGGTCAGCAAGCGCTCCTTGCCGATCAGGTCCTTGGCCTGCTCGCGACCTTCAGCACTCGGCGCGACGAACGCAGCGAGGGTCAGCAGGCCGGCTTCGTTGAACTGACGCGCAACGTGCGCCGCTCGACGCCAGTTCTCTGTACGCCCGGCACGGTCTTGCGGCAAGCCCTTGTTCAGGTCATGACGCAGGTTCTGGCCATCGAGCACGAACACCGCACGACCGAGGTCGAACAGCTTGCGCTCCACCGCGTAGGCCAAGGTGCTTTTGCCGGCGCCCGACAGGCCGCTGAACAGCACGGTGGCCGGTTGCTGGCCGAAGCGCTGGGCGCGCTCTTCGGTGGCGACGTGGGCCAGTTTGCCGTGGTGCGTGGCGCTGCCGTGGGCCAGTGGCTGAGCGACGATCATGCCGGCGCCGACGGTGCCGTTGGTCAAGCGATCAATGATGATGAACGCGCCGGTGGTGCGGTTGCTTTCGTAACCGTCGAGGGCGATCGGCGCATCGAGGGCAATCCGGACCTTGCCGATTTCGTTCAACTGCAACGAACTGGCCGGGCCTTCTTCCAGCGTATTGACGTCGACCTTGTTGACGATGCTGGCGATCGAGCCAGGCACGTAACTGGTGGCGCGCTTGATGTCGTACTTCTTGCCCGGCAGCATCGGCTCTTCGGCCATCCACACCAGCATGGCTTCGAAGCTGTCGGTCACCGGCGGCACGTTGTCCGCATGCACCAACAAGTCGCCACGGGAAATGTCGATTTCGTCTTCCATGGTCAGCGTCACCGCTTGACCCGGACCGGCATGCTCCAGCTCACCTTCGAAGGTGACGATGGACTTCACGCGGCTGCTCTTGCCCGACGGCAGGACCACGACTTCGTCGCCCTTCTTGACGATGCCGCTGGCCAGCGTGCCGGCAAAGCCACGGAAGTTCAGGTTCGGCCGGTTGACGTACTGCACCGGGAAACGCAGGTCGGTGAAATTACGGTCGCCCGCCACTTCCACGGTCTCGAGGATTTCCATCAGCGACTGGCCGGTGTACCACGGCGAGCGCTCGGATTTGTTCACCACGTTGTCACCCTTGAGGGCAGACATCGGCACGAAGTGCATGCTGGTGGCCTTCATCTTCAGGCCTTCGGCGAACTTCAGGTAGTCGGCCTTGATCGACTCGAAGACGCCCTGATCGAAGTCCTTGAGGTCCATCTTGTTGATCGCGACAACGATGTGCTTGATGCCCAGCAACGAGGCGATGAAGCTGTGGCGACGGGTCTGGGTCTGCACGCCATAGCGGGCGTCGACCAGGATAATCGCCAGGTCACAGGTGGACGCACCGGTAGCCATGTTGCGGGTGTACTGCTCA